>Ga0306864_1000448_pt1 | contig 19216 bp, 16 predicted proteins | sample AntRauTorckE5430_FD_190448 | JGI IMG/M metagenome (GOLD analysis project Ga0306864, IMG submission 190448) | Saline lake microbial communities from Rauer Islands, Antarctica - Metagenome Torckler E5 #430 (v2) (version 2) | ecosystem: Environmental > Aquatic > Non-marine Saline and Alkaline >...
AGAGACACGCGCTCTCCCATTAAACTGCACTTAAAAGATAACCACACTAGACATGACAGCGACGACTAAAATTCTTCTTATCTTTGCATTTGCATCTCAAATTGCAATCTCAGAGGCATTCGTTCTTCCATCACAGTTTAAAACATGTTCTTCTCTAGGATCATCTCTTCTCCCAGCAGACCCAGCCATAGTTGAAATTGAAAATGACGAGCAACCGCTCAACAGCATTTTAGCTGAACTAGATGTAGAATCATCTCGTAGAATCTTCATGACAACTGCGGCAATCGTAGTTTCTTCTGTCGTGTTATCCAATGAACCAGCAAACGCAGAAACTATTGCTGCATCAGCAAAACAACCCCCATCTGCCAAACAAATATTACGACAGTCTGCGAAAAAAGCAGTATCAGGCGGAAAGGCAGGAGCCACTGCATCTATATTCCAAGTACTGTCCCTCATGTGGCTTCGCACATCCATGAATTACCAGTATCGCTATGGAGGGACGTTGAAATCTTCCTTGAGTAGTTTATATGAAGAAGGTGGTGTTGGAAGATTGTATCAAGGTTTACCGTTTGCGTTGATTCAAGGACCGCTAACTCGATTTGGTGATACGGTAAGTTCAAACTTTATCTTACGACGTGCACTGGGAATTTATATTGTATGAATGATTCTTCTAAATCGTTCGACGTTCTGCAGGCGGCAAATGTTGGCATTTTGGCGCTTTTAGATTCAATCCCAGAACTTGAGGCTTTACCTCTGCCACTCAAGACAGCATGTGGAAGTATCTGTGCTGGTCTTTGGAGAATTGTGCTCATGCCAGTCGATACCAGCAAGACGGTGATGCAAGTTGAGGGGAGAGAAGGATTGGATGAACTGTATCGGAGTGTAAAGGACATCGGGCCTAGTCCATTGTACAGAGGGTCAGTTGCAAGTGCTGCGGCAACAGCCGTCGGTCATTTCCCATGGTTTTTAACGTACAACTTTCTGAATGATGCACTACCAGCTGTGCAAACAACAGCTGTTGACGGGAGTGGTGTCGTGGAGAGTTTGGTTCTTATGCAATTGGCAAGATCAGCTTTTTTGGGATTTTGTTCATCATGCGTGTCTGATGTATGCTCCAATAGTTTGAGAGTGGTCAAAATTACAAAACAAACAGCGAGTTTGAATGAAGACGGGGAGGAGATATCTTACAAGGATGCAGTTACATCAGTTTTGGATAAGGATGGTTGGATTGGCTTGTTTGGACGTGGACTACAGACACGCCTGCTTACGAATGCTATTCAGGGGGCATTATTTTCAGTATTGTGGAGATATTTCCAAGATCATTAGAGCTTGTCTACCTGTGAGTTACAGATAATCAAGCTTGGATCTACAGTCTACATAAGGTGCCTACTATTCATGTTCAATAGTTATCTTATAATATTACATGAATACTGTTTATTTCTTGAAAAATGAAGGATCCAATTTCAAGAATCCGTATTCTTGCCAAAGTCCTCCGTAACGCGTATCAGCCTCTCTATGAAAGATGACAAAGTTGTGTTTCTCCATTAGCTCAAACAACTCATCTTCATTCCTCGGAGCGCCATGTAGAGACACTAATAGCTGTCGAGGGGTCACACCAGATGATAGCCATTCTGAGAATGTATGCCACTCGCATCCGTCGCAGTCAATTCTCATGATTTCAAGATATTTCCCTTCATGTCCAAGATGGTGCACTGTTTCTTTTAATGTCATATATCCTTGTCTAGCTCTGGGGGCATCTACCTCGCCCTCTAATCCCCAGTTGTGAACAGTAATTCCGTCTGGTATGGTTCCCGTATTATCGCCAAGACGCTGATCAAAGAAATGCATTTCACATGATCCAGGTCCACCCAAGTCTCCTAATACATCCTGCTCAAACGCGAAATCAAAGGTCCGAGAGATAGGGCTTCCCCTTCCAAATGAATAAACGACACATTCTTTGGAAGGAACAATCCGATGAAGGTCACAAACATACTTTGAACCTTCAGAGATCCCTCCAACTCTACGTTCTGCGCTGCAATGAAAATTTGCTTGCCAATTGTGTTCGTACCATTTAGAAGGAGAATTTCTGTTTGCGTATTTACTTCTGAGACCTAGCTCCTTATCATTGTGTTTGGGTTGATGTTTTACTCGATCTTTCTTTGTTTGCCATATATGAGCCGGAACATTCTTGAAAAAACCATTACTTTCTTTCTCAGCCTGTTTGTAGTGCTTTCTGATATGCGGTGTGTGTATTGAATTGTGAAGCAGGCTTAAGAAGAGTATTATGGATGCCAGAAGGTAAACATATTTGTTTCGTCGATGTGGAAGAGGTGGTGGTAGTTTTGCGAGTATCTCCTTAGTGAAACTTTCCACGTATTCTCGCGCGTCGTCAATAGAAATTTCTTTTCGCTGGACAGGAATTGGTGAGGCGTTGTCTTCCTCTGTGTATAATGAGAAGTAGCGGTGCATATCAAAGGAGTGATAAAGTAATGACGGACGGATCAAGGATCAAGGATCAAGGATCAAAAGAGATATTAAAAAATACACGCTGGTAGCTACACGCTTGTAGCTTGTGTGAGATTTGAGAAGGAGAGGGAAGAATGTTTTCGGAGAAAATCACAGACAGACAGATGACCTATCAATTGAGCGGGAAAGACCGCGTTCACATTTCTTTGCTAAAACCGAAAAGACACACACACATCGAACATCATACTTTCTCCTTCATCTATTCCAGATCTTACCATGTCGTTACGAGTACCAAGTACGTCTATCATAGATGAAGATGAAACGTATTTAGATAATATTTCTCTGATTGATAATGCGGAAACGAAGGTGCCGAAAAATCAGTCCAAATTGAGAATAACACTCATAAACCTCATAGACCATATTGAAAGTCACTTGAATTCCCTCAACGGTGTACCTTACAAGATGCAAGGAATCATCTACAAGTTCAAACATATGCATTACTTACTATATGGAATCTTAGCAATTTCAATGCTTGTGTTTTTAATACAAAATGGACCTTCAAAACAATTCTTATCAATAAAGGAGTCACTAGGTTTACTCCAGATCCCTGACGTTGAATGGAGCAGACTCAAATCGTTATATGAGCGAACAGAACGGCACAAGTTCGACAAAGATTCATTCATTGACGATCCTAATGTTTGGTATCAGTATAATTATCCGGTGGACTTTGTCTGTCCCAATGCTGAACGGGTTGGGAAAATAAGTGAAGGTTCGCAAACCAATAGAAATGAAGACTATGATGGATATATAGGTGGTGGGAAATGGATGTGCAACCCACGAGGCATTGTAGATATAGTTCGACAAAGAATAAAGCGAACGAAGTTACAAAAGTTTACTGAATTCTTTGGTCACAAGTACGAAGGAAAGAACGGCTGCTTAATTTATAGCATAGGTGTGAATGGCAATGGGCTTCATTTTGAAAATAGCATACAACGAATGCTTACGGAAGAAGCAGGCACATGCAAAAAGAAGGGACATAGAAGCTGTAACCAATTTTGCGAAATTCATGTTTTTGATCCAGCAGGATATCATCAGCAAGTGCTCATAGAGGATGGGACCCATTATCATGACTTTGGGATTGTATCGAGTGCGTCAGAGGCTAGAATTAGTGATGATGACGGCGATATAAAAGGCGAGCAACGAAGCCATCAGCGCTTCAAGAGTTTTCAAGAAGCTGTGAAGGAACTTGGCCACCAAGGTCACGTCATTGATATTATGAAAGTAGATTGTAAAATGTGTGAGTGGGGAATTTACGACGACTGGTTTGATCACGATGATCCGGCGACAGAATCGCATCGAGGTCACGGTCAAGTTGGAGTAAGCATGGTCCAGCAGCTTTTGGTAGAGGTGCATGGGACTCCTCAAGAATACGTAAATGAGTTTTTTGAGCGCATGGAAGATGAGAACTATGTCATATTTCACAAAGATTCCGACACTCAAACATTCCACGGAATGAGCCAGGATTATGCATTCCTCAAATTAGATAAAAGATTCTTTCCTTCTTGAGAGTTTATTTCAGTTTAATTATTACTCCTCAATATATCAGCACCTGTGTCTAAATTTATTGAACAATTAATAAACTAAAATTGACGACAATGCGCCTGCAGCAATTGGCACTGACCAATTATCGTCGCCCACTGGAAACAACTCTACCAACGCTGATACAACGCTGATGAAGAGAATTCTTGATACCAAAGAACCCATGGGTAGAGCAACTACTATTGCGTGGGTATATATCAGCCAAGATGCAAGACCAATCGAACAAAAAGACGATGCCACAATAAACGCCAACGAACCAGCAATGGATTTACTTTTGCAAAAGAACCACTTGTTGTTCTTTCCAAATCGCCTACCAATAATATCAGCCATGCCGTCACCTGCCGCCATGGTAGAGAGAGCAATCACTCCAGATAAGCTGTCTGTGAAGCTAAGCATGACTGCGGAGAAAAGTACAACCACATAAATAAATGGGCCACCCAATACTTCCTCCTTCTCTCCACTTCTCGAAATAGCATTTGATAGTTCATTCATCCCATTGTCGTCACTACTTGTACCCGCCAAATACAATCTCAAAGCCTGCAGTGCCGGAACAAATGCAGCGAAAAATCTCGCTCCTATTTCATGAGAAAACAGTGGCCAGCATAACATAAAGAGTGGTGCTGATAAGGTATGTATAATCTTTCGCGAATCTCTTGCTTCCAGTACTCCATCGGCAGCTAGTTTTGTGATAACTTTTACAAAAATAAGCGCTGCCACTGATGTCAATAATGTGATGCCCGTATCTTGTGCAATGGAAGCATATGTGTAGCCTTCTCCAAGTATACCAAGCTTCGCTAATGCGATGGTGGATGTCAGATAGATCCCTGCTGATTTCGCTAAAAGACTCTTATTTCCAGAGCTAGTACTCGTTGTCGCATCTGCACTGTAAGGATGTTCATCATTAGAATCTGCTTTTGAATTATAGTTGTATCGGTTCGATCTTTTTAAAGTGATTTGTCTATTTAGCCCTAGCAGGTTTGCTGATGGATTCTGCATTTGTTGCAGTGTTCCATTCTCGTTCCTGACACCTCTTCTGTGTTGATACCTAGGATTTTTTTGAATAAGTCCATTGCCAAGAGAGGGTTGAAAGATCAACAGAGTCAAAATCACTTGTGTGAATTGCATCATGGTTTTAATGGAAATTCTGTACGACGGGTACTGGCACGGATATATAATATGAGCAAAAAGAAGTCTGGTATGGCGTATGACTTGACTGCTTGACATCATCAGCCTTGCCTCCTCATCATGTTCTGTCATATTGTTTTGTTGGAGGAATACAGAGGAATATCGTTATCCGATCTACTTTTTGTGACGTTTTCGTACCACACGTTTTGAGAAAAAGCGAGCGCGGGTTAAAAACTGTTGGCGGGAACTTGAATTTTTGAGCTTTTGCAAGTCAAAATTTTGAAGAATTCTTTGAGCAATTTTATCAATTATCTAGTAAAATACCATCCTATCACCTATCATCCCATCATCCATCATCAGCAATAGCACAGCAACAAGCATAGCACTCATTGTACATAGCACATAGCATCCAGCAAAATAGCATCTAGTTTGCTACCAGCATACTTACCTTGAATAGACAGACCTCCAGTGGTTCTTCATTTTTTTTCTTCGGTTTCACGCTCTGCACTAAGTTAATTGAAGATGAAGTCAATAATTTATGCATTTGCTCTGCTCGCTGTCGGTTCCAATGCTTTTGGACCTGCCAAAATTCAAAAGTCCAGAACAACAACAAATGAAAATGCCAATCAAAAGATCTACACTTCATCCAGCCTTCAAATGTACTTTGACTTCGAAGACAATCCGATCCTTATCCCTCAAGAGAAGTACGACGCTCTTCTTCATTCTACTCTACCAGATGCACAACTATCCATTTCCAAATCAACAATAGGACACGGACATGGACTGTACACTGCAATTCCTCTCCCTGCCAACACACTCGCTTTCACAGTTCCCCTTGAAAAATGTATTACACTTGATGATGTTCGTTCCCATCCTGAATTAGGAAAGGTACTGACTATCATGCAGGAAGATTTAGGAGATGAAGAAGGTCCGATTGCTTCCCTCTCCGCTTTTCTCGCGAGTGAAATGCTCAGAGAGCAGTGTGCCGAGTGGGAAGAAGATTCTTCCCTTAGTGGAATTTATGGTGATTACATAAGTATATTACCTACAGGAAGAGCTGTAAGTCAGCAAGATCATGTTTTATGGTGGAGTGATGAAGAAGTAGAGCGGTTATTTAAGGGTGGAGCTGCTTATGATAAAGCCATGGCGTTAAAGGATTGGGTTCAGACGGAAGGAGAGATCATTGAAGGGATGCTTGTGAGTGACTTGGCTCAAAAGATGATGGGACTTAGTATTTCGCAGGTTAGAGGGGCAGTAACGACTGCCTTTGTGAATGTGCTCAATAGGAGTTTGTTCAATGATGGTGGTGAACTCCATAGATTGATTCCTGTTTTGGACATGTGTGTACACTCGAGTGAACCTAATTTGGAATGTAGGATTGATACAAGTGGGAACGTTGTTGTCACTACGAAAAGAGATATTCAGGCCGGTGAGGAACTTTCCCTTGAATTTTATTCGACTGAGTTTGAAGGGCATGAGTGGTACGTTATGTATGGTTTCATTGTTCCATATACAATTAGTAGTAGTTGACGCCACGGTCAACCAACCTGAAAGCTGAATGGGATCACGGGGTGGATATCTTATTGAATTGGCATAGATTACGTAGAGACATAATTAAGTTTACATACAAAAAATAATTGCAGTGTCTCGTTTTTGCAAGCTGCATGAGACTATTACCATTCACCCTTCTGTGTTCTTGCTATTTTGTGTGCTAGCTGCTCGGTATAGGGGATCCTCGGTATGACGATTCAGAATGCTATCTAACCGAACGACGATTGCTGTGATGTCATCTCTGTAATCGCCTTCCCTGTCTTTCCATTTTGCCATGGATATGCGTATTAATTCCTTGCATGCGCCACTTGCGCTCATTCCTTGCTGAAAACATTTCCCTACTATTTCCACAGCTTCTGTAGAAGAAACAAACTCCCATACCCCATCTGTCGCTATAATGAAGAACTGTTTAAGGACAAATTGGTTTTCATGAGAGACGTGAGTGAAAGGTATCAATAGGCGAGATAGAAAATTCCTATGAATGGATGCAGTATCAACCTTTCTTACTCACCTCGTCATTATCGCCAAGCTCGTAGTCTGTAACAACTGGTTCAGCTATGACACCTACATGTTTCAAGGCATGATCACCTATTGATCGTGACATTGCCAATCCGATCTGTGAACATTTTTCATCCAGCCAGATTCTAGCTGGTAATTCGGGATCTTGTGGGACCGTAATATATCCACCAGAATTCAGAATCCGTTCTCTTTCTAGCCTATCGTGTACATTATGATCCCTTGAGAGGTCAATTGCGTCGAGGTTTAACGAATCAGACACTTTAGATGGAAAATCGTCTTTTTTATTAGGAGACTTTGCTCCTGCGGCATACCCTGGTTGTTTCGCTCCTTTCACTCGCCGTCTGCCAAGGACTGCACGACTGTCTCCTACATTGGCAACCCACAACTTTCTCCCCTGTAACAAAGCGACGCAAGCAGTCGATCCGCTATTTAAAGGCGATAAATGGTGATGATCTTTGACCTCATCATCAATCTCATTGATAATTTCATGAAACGCTCTTGCCATATCTTGTTCCTCGTCTATCCCATGATAACTTGGATGATGTTGCAACTTATCATATAGTGTATTCATAGTATACTCTGCAAGCAACTCTCCCTTTTCACCGTGCCCGTCATATGCTCCAAATAGGACAGACGGCGGCCCTGAATCCCCTGAAGGATACATACAAATATGACCGCGATCTTGATTTATTTTCTGCTTGCTCATGGTGATAACTTTTGCCCGAGAGCGCAAACTAAGCTTCGCTGGTTCAGCCCCAAACATTTTACGAAAGAATGATGTGATTTCTGTATCTGGTTCTGGTGGATCGTAAATAATGAATGGATGCGGTTCGATCCCATGACAACTAAATGTGCCTACTTGGTGAGACTGGAAGGGCAAGGTGCTCGTGCAAAAGGAAGCATCTTGTTGCTCGTGATGTTTGTTGGTCGGCAGTATTTCTTGAACAAAGGTTGATTCTTCATTCTCAAACTCTGAAGCATACATAATACGGACACTATCGCCTGTTGAACTTGAATGATGTATAGATGTGATAGGTTCCTGCGCTTCTTTTTGAGCTTGCTCTTCATTCTTTTTTTCGCGTCTATTCATAATGTTGGTATTGTTGATGCTAAGCCTCCGCTGCCGGAATGTTCTATCTGATTTATTGGTTTCTGGCTCATCTTTCTGATTTCCATTGGAATCATCCTCGGCAGAAGATTCGCAGAATGTTACTTTCGCATTAATCCAATTCTTGGCAATCCCATTTATTCTAATTCGATAAGCCTCGGCTGATAATATGGAGCTATCACTTCCTTTCTCGTTTGTAACTGTTGAAAACGCTTTCGAACTATACTCGGGTGCACCTGTTCCTGTTCCTGTCAACTGCTTCGTGAGAAGAGCGTATGCAACGAAAATTTGCATTGTTAGAGTTTGATTACAACAATCATGGTTCAAACAGCGCGAAGTACTTGCATTGTTGTGCGATGTGGCAATAATAGCAACAGCTGCAGCAGTCCAATTCCGCACAGAAACTGAAGAAGAGCTCGTGACATTGGCTATTTGATTAGACCTTATAAATCTCCACATGATCGCAATTGTGATTCAAGCAATACCCTTTGAGAATGAGAAGGATGCAAGTCGGTGAGACCACAGAAAGGTCAATTGATAGGCTGGTTCTGACGGGGTGACACCTTCTAAAATGTAAGATACCAATGCCCACTTCCCACAGCGTGCAGCGTTCTCAGATAAAAGCTGTGATGTGGGATGTGGGGGGCTCTGGGGGGCTATGCTTCTCACCTAGGCGCGCAATGCTGTTGTGACACCAAAATCAGCACCGTTCTGTTGGTAAATTGGATGACGCAGTATGAAAGATATTATGCAGGATCGTACACTACCGGTACATATCGTATTACGTATTAGCTCGTATTAGCTACAATGCACGACGGCACACGGCATTACGATGTGAAAACTCATCACACATTCCATCCCTAGTTCATAGTAGCCGTTAGATATCCACACTTCATCAAAACCTCGAAACGATGAAGATTCAAGCCCTATCTAGTCTCTTGTACATCTCCACAACAGCAGCATTCGCGCCATGCGCTTCAATTACAAATGTGGCCGTCTCTTCTGCTCTAAACGCAGAGAAAGGGATTGCATCATCACGTAGATCATTCTTTGCTAATGTATCATCGTCTACCGCTGTCATTGCCATTGTGGGAATGAATTTTGGAGTTTCCCCAGCCTCGGCAGGAACGGATGTAGAGGACTTCCTCAAGAGCGGTCAGGTCGCTATGCCAATGGGTGTCAGTGGACAAGCGGGTAAGAGTCGTCCCGAAACTGGAATTGTTTTCAGAGATGGAGCAGAAGTATCCAGGGATACAAAGACTGGAAATGTCTTGACTGAAATTGTATTGAGGTCAGAATCAAGTGATCCTACCGCTGCCTTGATAACATTTTCCTCCCCCTGGACTCTGGCGAAGGGATCTTTATTTGACGTGGAATGCCGTAATGCAGAGGGTGGAGACTCGGCTTTCGTCTCTGTTACTACCAAGGCCAATGGCAAATCAGTAGAGGATCTTCCGTCATCCTTTTTCACAAAGAACCTGTTTTCGCCCACTGGAAGGTTCTCATTCTATGGACAGCCAACGGATGTTAAGGTGAAGAAATCATACATGAGTGGTAACAATCGTGTTATTGAACTTGGGTTTAGTATTCTTTCACAGTCTACTGGAGCAGAGATTCCTCGACTGGCGATTGTGGTTGCAGCGATACCGGAGGGTGAAGATCAGGCTATCATGTTGGCTACTTCAACCACTGCAACCAGGTGGAGAAAGGGAATTGAAAAGGATTGCAGAAAGACCGCAGAGAGTTTCAATGTGAGCCTTTCGCCAAAGACTGGACTTAAGGTTCGAGCAAAGCGGAATTATGATGAGTTTGGAACTTTGTAATTCATTATGAAGTTTTCTTAGCTTTAACATACTGAATAATGAGTGTTAGGCTGCTTATAATAGATGATATCCATGAAGTTTCATGAAATAGTTAGTTGTGCAAAGTACTTTTGTTTGACGCAAGTATGTTCAATGCCTCCTGAGTAAGATGCGTATCACTATTTGTCTATACGCAGCCTACCATAGGTAGCTGTTTACAGTGGTATTTTAATAAGATTTGTTTTAGCAACTGTCGCATCTTATAAGTTTATATTGGAACCTTAGTTTTCCCAATCCTCCATTATGGGAACATCTGCAAGATTTTTCTTTGCAACATCCATCTTGGCCTGTAGACGCTTTTCCATAATGACTTTATGGACATCCCTAGTTCCCTCTTCCACCAACTCCTGAATTAAATCCTTCTGGACAACTCCATTGCTATCCAACAAATGAAACTGTTTTGGCATGAAATACTCGGGAGTTCCCTCGGGAGTATTCACCTGAATTCCACCCAGAAGAGCGATCTTTGTTCCTTCCGGGATATCCTTGGGACAGCATTTATCCATGATTTTCTTCAATAACTTCTCCTGGCAATCAAATAGAGCATGGGGTAGTTCGATCATTTCATTTTTCGCCTCCAACAGCCTATCTGCATGTTCCATCAGCATCGTGTCTACAAATACTTGCTGCGCATCAGTCGGATCATTGATTGCGGGATTACAAATCTGCTGCGTTCCTTCCTTGACAGCCTTGACATATGCCAAAGATCCAATGGCGGAATTACAACAAGTTCCCGATCCATGGTGTCCTCTTCTATTCACTTTCCCTACAGCACCATCAAAATCAATTCCAACGTGTGGCCCATAGCAAATAATTAAATTTCCATCACTGGGGATATGATGCGCCATGGCTCCAAAAGCAGCATTACCACCGAAGGGAAAGCCGGCGATACCTCCCAACGCGAAATTTTGTCCAAAGACTTCCCTCAGTTCATCTTCTAAATCTCTGCATACCTCGTCACAGCAGAAAGAAGTTGTTAATAAGGAGTCGGTTGAAGAAAATCCGTGAGGTTTGAGAATGTCTTGGAGGGATCGAGCGAGTTGATGGGCAGTGATCACGTTTGGGAAAGTAGATTTTGCGTTGGAGATTACTTTGATGACAGATGCGGCAGAGGAGTGGGCTGTTCCCTCGTCCTCGTTCTTAAACGCACTCTTCATTGTGAACGTGTGCAGTGATTCGTCCATTTTAGATGTTGCCTGGAGTACGAAGGGAAGACAATATGGGTAGCGGTCGGTATGTAATAACAGATTGTAATACTATGTAGGATCAGTTTTGCAGATTGTTTTTGTCTACGACCCATCACCGAAAAAGGAAAAAGATCCAGCAGCACAGTGAAAAGTTCAGGTATTTTATATTTAGCCGCTCTTTTGTTTAGAATGGTGCCGGTAGTTTAGGGTTTAGGGTCACTCTCGTGGCTCGTGGTGAACCAACAACGTTTTAATTTTTTTCAATTTTACTGATAGTATTGTACCATAGTATATCATATCGCATGGGTTATGAACTGGAGGAATAAACTAGTTTGAGTCACACGGTTTTTGAGTCGGATATGATCTTTCAATTTGAAATTATCAAGAAAAACGGCGTTTGAAAATTGAAAAGAGTGGCACACACATTACACAACGAAAGTGTAGTATTGTAGTATTGTACCTACAGTCTGTACAAACAGTAGGCTGTACTCTGTACTGCTAGCCATCCAAAGCAGTCTTTGCTAGCTGTTGAGACATTAAAATCGTGACAATGTATTCAACGCCGAGGCAAAGATCCTCCAGGACTGGAAAAAATGATAAGGAAAATAAAAGTCCAAACATTGGAGAATTGAATACACAGAAACGCAAAGCCTTGGTTCGACAACACACTCTCAAACTCAAACAGAAGGAAGAGAGAAAAGAATTATCCCTAAAGATTAGTAGGCATGCTGATAATGGATCTATGTCAAATTCTGATTTAAACGGTGGCTCTTTCAAATCTAAACAAGTTGGTCCTCTATCGTGTCCAAGGGATCCATTGAGAATTCCACTGCAAAGCCATCTACCATTCACTACTAATACGCACAAGGGACGGAAGATCTATTTTGCAGATAGTGATTCTAGTATGAGCACAAATCTTACCAGCATTCAGAACAGCAGTGATGATGGGAATGGAAAATCGAGACTTCTTGTGAATCTAGAAGGGTCGAACAGAAATCACATCGCACCTGCTTACGCTTTCATGAGTGCAAAAACAAATCTGCTGGAAATATCGTCAGAACTACCGAATGCGCATGATTATAGTAGAGCTCGTGTTAAAAAGGTTAATGGGCAGCGGCAGAAGCAGCCTATAGTATATCCTATAGCCGTCAATGGAGGGGGTGTCGGTATTCATACTGGTGCAGATTTTGCAAAGGGGGGTATCAATTCTATGAGTCACAATCGACACTTGTCAAGCTGGGGAGCGATGAAGCCGGTGCTTGAGTTTCCATGGAATCTTGGACAGAGTACATTCTCGAACGAGAAGGCTAAGTGGATTGGATCCAGGACTACTGGCCGTAGACAAGATAGAATGGAACCCAGGCATTCCAATCAAGACGTAGACCTGGAAACTGGACACAGTCATGATAGCGAAGAGAATGAGCATGATAATGCTGATCATGAGTCAATACAGAAGAACCCATGGAAGATATGGGAAAAGGTTAACAATCGGATCAAGGTTGTTAACATGTCCAGTGCCTTTGGAGAACGGAATATACGCCATTTACCTTCATCTCGGCAGGCAAAGTCATCTCGCCAATCTGGAGTATACAATGAAGACAATTTTGACTATGCAATCATACTGCAGCCCATGAAGGAATATTCAGATTGTGCTGCAATGCTTAATGTTGCAGACGAGATGGAGACAAGCATTTTCGACCGTGCAATTGAGGATTTGGCTCTTCCAACACAACCATCAGGTAGGAAGAATCGAAAGAGCTCACGAAAGAGTCCGCTTCAACAGGCAGCCAGAAGTATACGCAGATCAGTTGGAAAGTTTTCGCCTTATCGAAATAAGCGATCTGTAAGCAAACCCAATCCGTCGTCGGGAGGGCGTAGATGGAAGAGGGCATCACCAGCTATCAAGTCCTACCGGGAAAAGAGTCCCGTGCGTTCAAGAGGCAAAACTAGGAAGAGAAATCAATCAATTAATATGGATACACAGAAGAATGCCAATGTACTGAACATAGAAAACATACCTAATCCAAATGTTCCTCGAGGAATGGCGAGAAAGCAAGGGCTGGAAGAGTTTCTTTGGGCTATGAAGAAAGGGTTTGTTGTAAGAAGATTTCGCCCTGGTCACGATCCAGTGTTTCTGAAGCTTTATAGTAAGGATAGAGGAGACACAATTCATTATGAATATATAACGCCAGAAGATGCGATTACTAGTCTAAAGTGTCAAATCCAACGCTTTGGTGGACAGGAGATGCAAGCGATTGGTGACAAAAAAGTGAAAATCAGCGCATGGGCGCCCGATGCTGAAAATAGACCATCGTGGAATTTAGAAACAAAAGAATGGGAAAAAAGTGAAAGTCATAAGCGTCTTGAGCAGTACAATGCGTCGTTATCTGAATATGATGGGAGAAGAAGTAGTGTTGGAGGCATTATCGATTCATTGAAAAGTTATTCCGCAAAAGCTGTGCACAGTGGGTCTTTCAAAGCTGCTGATCTCGTTAATGTTCAACGTGCAACACATGAAGATTGCTTGAGTCGTCCCGACCCTTATTCAGAGCCCACACTATTTGGATCGCACACATTTCGTGGATGTATGGACATTCTGAAAGCAAAATATGTGAAAGAGTCAGAATTGCTGATGAACAGAATTGATGAGAAATATGGTGAACGTGACTCTAGCATCAAAGATGAAGAAGTAGAGGCCAGAGAAGCAGAGCTGGTAAACAAATTTGCCCAAAAACTTCCCGTTGAGACAAGAACTTTCTCTATTATTGTGCCTTCGTTGATCCAGCGCTTCTCTTCTTTAAAAGAGGCGAATGATGCATGGTATACAGGACAAGCATCATTCAAAAGTTTCTCGTTTCTAGACTTGGAAACTGCCACTGATGGAGAATATTGGATGCTATTTCGAGGGTTCTTGCTGCTGAATCGTGATGCTGTAAACGGTGAGTAAAGATGCCTAGGTTAGAGTTTTCCTAGAGTGACCAAGCATTCGCTCATTTATTTGTCGCTTTGCACTTATCAGGCCGATTTGCTAGGGATAGATCAAGTGGATTTGGATCCAATTACTTACCACCAAAAAGCGCTCTTCGTGCTGCAAAAGGGATTGATGAAAACGTTCCTACTCGAAACATGGTCGATATGTCAACATCTAATAGTATTTTGTCGAAATTGTGTTGTGGGAAAAAAGTTGGTGCCAACAACGAAGAGAGTCCAGCTACTGTCCGAAAAAAGGTTCCTCCTCCAGATTTTTTCCTTGGTGAAACCCCTGGAACTCAAATCTGGGCTAGACTCCGATTGGCAGGCTTGGAGACCGAACGCATCTTTGATCTCGATACCAAAAACGTGATGATAAAGATACGCTGTCCGACGGATAGAATTATGGATGTTGCCGAAGTATTGATGTTGAGACTAAAAACTGTTGAAGGTAAGTCGCCCATCTCTGAATATGATTATGTTGTTTACTGCTGTGTGACTTTCTCAACTGCTTCTATTTTTAGGTGGATATGCACCATTCAAGGAGAGAATGCTAGATGTTTTTCAAAGGACTGATGCCTGGAAAACAAATCAAGGTGATGGTGGTCCAACCGGCTTATCACTTTTTCAGTCATCTGTCAGGCAACTTATCATTGACTACATCATTAGCTCTCAGATTCGCTATTCTGGTGCTGGTCTTAGTGCTCGATATACCCTTGCCAAGAAAGGAATTCAAATTCGATCCCCCATACATATGCACGCTCGTTTAGAGGCTTTATTCCAAATGTGGTACAATTTCACAGATGAAAATAACTGGAGATCGAACGCTGAGGAAAACAACTTTGATTCTAAATTTCGCAGAAATGATGAGCTACCAGCTTCCGGCGATGACGAAATTCCAACGCGAATCAACCGTTTTTTTGTTGGAATGTTTTATCAACCGCTGGACTCCATTGAGCAATATTATGGGGAGAAGGTTGCTTTCTACTTTGCTTGGCTTCAACATAGTTGCATCAAACTGATCGTTCCCTCAATTCTTGGAATCGCGGTTAGTTTCTATCAATTATTCACTCAACGCTGGGAGGACAATGAGATATTGCCTATATTTTCCGTAAGTTTTGTATTGTCGCACTCTTACCTGTCCAAACGTTACAATTATGGTCATCGCATGTTCTCTCATGTATCATATTTTTCTTGTATTTTAGTTCGTAATCATGGTATGGTCATTTCATGTAATGATTTCATGGAGACAACGTCAAAATGATTTGACCTGTCGATGGGGTTCGATGAATTACCACGAAGATGAGACTCCTAGACCGCAATTCTACGGAAATTTTGTTTATTGCGAAGTTGAGAAACGTCAAGTGATGACATATCCATCATGGAAGAGATGGGTAAAATACAGTATCAGCTTCCCTCTCACTGTGGTCTTCACAGTCATGGCTTTCCTTGGAATCATCATGATACACACAAATCGTGATAATATGCTTGCAAAGTATTTTGGCAATCCAGACCAAGACGTGGGCGATCTTTTTGACCTGACATGGAGCCTTTCCATTATTGGCAAGACAGATGCTATTGTGGCAGTTGATTTATCAAAGGAGCATTTGAAGAATCCCAAATTTTGGTGGACGGTTGGATTTTTCCCGTGCCTCATTGGTTTAGGTCTACCGCTATTAAATTTCTTGCTAATGAGATTGTCCAGAATGTTGAATGATTTTGAGAATCACAAGACTGAGACTGATTACAGGAATGGCTTGATTGGAAAGGTTATTGCTTTTCGCTTTGTGGCATACTTTGCAGCCCTATATTACTATGCATCCGTCGGAGCGATTGGGGCGGTGAGAGGCATGGGAGGGGAAGCAGTGCAGAATGCGTTCCTTCGAGTTTCAACAAGTCTTGTCATATATCTCACTATTCAGCATTGGTGGTCTCTATTCCTTCAGATCTACGTGCCTCTAAAGATACTTAGATATAGAAAGGACGGTAGAGAGAACAAAATGAAAACGGAAGTGCGAGAGCTTGAGAATGCGAAGAAGGAATACCGTCAAAATCAAAACTTGGCAGTAGAGCAGTTGAATGAGCTCAGAGAATATATCGCAAACAAAGAAATTCTGCTCAAACAAGGATCGAGCAAGATTTGGGATGAACTGACACTTCCAGATTATGATCCTTTCTTTGACTATATCCAATCGGTCACCTACTTTGCCTACGTAACATGCTTCAGTGTTGTCTTGCCTCTAACTCCACTTCTAGTTCTGATTAATCAGCTAGTCAATATGAGGCTTCATGCCTACAAAGTTTGCAGGGTACGGAGACGGCCTTTGGCTCAGAAAACTGGTGGCGTAAGTGTGTTATCTGTATCACGTGTCATTGACATTTTACTTGAATTGTATCTGATCAATGCTGACAATGTCCAAAATTATCTTTTTGCAATAGTTTGCCGTCTGGGAACATGTTCTACATGTCGTAACTATGATTGGCATTCTTACAAATACATCACTCATGGTCTTGACAAACTCTTTGTTTGATTTTCTGAGGGAAAGTTATCCGGAAGATGCGGCTGTCGCTTCACTCGGAGCTTTTGTCGTTTGGGAAAGGGTGATGGTATCAATCAAATATTGTATGCAATTCTTGGCATCCAATAAGTCACCAGAATTGGTAAAAAAGTTAAAAGATGAAAAACGGAAGAAGGATGAAAAGTTAAGAGACGAGGTAATGGATCGGTCAAAGAATCCAAAAAGGAAATCGTCGAATGGTTTGCATTCGACATCTTCAGGTGTTACGATGGACTCTCCTCTAGAAACGAGCATAGACACCGAGTCAAAAGATTCTGATATAAGTCCCGCGTCAACGAATGCGCACAGCCCGATCTTAGACCAGCGAATAAATAATGGACTCGGAAAAAGATCTAGCGCCCGTCAAATAAATAGTCAATGGAAGATCTCAAAAAAAAAATCAGAGTCGTCCACTAGAAAAAGAGTACCTGCGGTGAATGCACGCTCAATGGCACATAGCCCATTCAGTCAATACGTACGGCATGATGTATTCTCTCCACTAGTGGACAGCCGGAGCATCACTGATGATGGAAGTCTTTGTGAAATGCTATCCCTCGATAGAACAGCTTTAAATGATGATGGTAGCTGCAATGAATTTCGAACTCCCTTGAAGCCCTCGATGCAGCGATCAATGAATGTGAGAAATCAAATCGGTGAAATAGACGCAGCTGACGAACGGATACGAAATAGATTGCAGCAAAGAAGTGAAAAGAAAAAGAAATGGTAAAGAAAGCGAGCGATATAAATAAGAGTTTTATGAGATCTCAAGGATTTTATTCCCTTTTATACATTTTACTTGTTCATTCACCAAATGAATTTTGAACGCAAGCAAAACATGGAATTTAATGTCATTTTGTTCGCCTCTCTAGAAGATCATAAAAGGGGTTGCTTCTGAGCGGTGTCCTTTCAGCTTGCAGCAATTTCTCTTTATTGACTGTGAAGATGGCCTGCTCTATCAGTGTCGTGATCCAAATAGTATTTTGAATGCCGTCCTCCTTCCTCCTCTGCAACTGCTGGTTCTTGAGCCCGTTAACAGATTTTGCACATGTGATGTCTTGGGCTGATAGTCAATACGATTGATTGACCTCGCATGTCCACATGTACCTTCCCAACCTTCGCCCTATTGGTCCCTCGCCCAGATGTCAAACAATCAGAGTGAGAATTAAAATCCCTTTTGTCAAATTGACGGATCGGCGCATGCCAAAACTCACCTCGAACTTTACAGTTCACAGTTAGTTGATGGGTGGTATACGCTGCCGATCCCAAACCAGATTTCTAGTTGCTCTTTCTATTGCGAGCGGTGTCTATTTAGCTCTTCGCGAGATGAAATATCTTTCCAAATTGGTGAACAATTGATTAAAGCATCTACAATTTGAGTAATTAAACCTCGTTCACATGATTAATACTTTGAATAGTTAAAGCTCGCTCACAACTAAGTGAAACCTTTTCATCATTCTGTTCAGTAACAATGCTAAATGAGTAAAATGAGAACTTCCCATTATTGTACTTGCTGTCCACTATCATAATTCAGGTATTCTTTTTTATCAACACCATCATTATCATCAGGTTCTGACACTCACCCTTCTATCTTGAAGTGTAATACGATGATTCTGCCTTAACCTCAACTTCAACTGTAGGATCATCAATTAAATATAGTGCACATGTGCAAGTACAATCCATCGATTGGCGCATGGGATACTAGTACCTATTGCTCGACGGATATTAATAGATTGCTGAGCGGGGAATGCGTATCAGTAGTTGAAGTAGTGCCGTACTAACACGGGCTAGGCTTGTAAAGTCAATTTTGGTCTAAGTATATACATATATATCTATTATGTGTTCTGTTCCTAATTTACAGTGTATTATTCAACGATGTTTATTCTTGTGTTTAATCCTTCTTCTCATTGTCGTCGTCCTCCTTCTGCTCCAGCTGAGGAGGGACGAATCGTCCTTCTGAATCAAACATGCTGATATCAATTGAAGGCACACGCTTGTTGACGGCGTCAGAGATGAAGGGAATCTTGTCAGGTTCAGCTCCCAAAAGGGAACTGACAGTCGAGTAGCCAAGGGTCGCCAAGAGGGTCAAAAAGACCGCATCACTACCAATTTCTGCAATGCCGGGGGGCAACTGGTAGCCAAATAATCCTGAAGCAGCGGCCGCTGTAATGGCTCCCACGATACCAGGAATAAAGAGGGCAAAGTCCAAGTAGATGGCCTGTTGCATATTATAGCGCACAAGGCGGTTGAGGGAGAGGTTGTTCGAGCCAGCGC
>Ga0306864_1000449_pt1 | contig 19210 bp, 15 predicted proteins | sample AntRauTorckE5430_FD_190448 | JGI IMG/M metagenome (GOLD analysis project Ga0306864, IMG submission 190448) | Saline lake microbial communities from Rauer Islands, Antarctica - Metagenome Torckler E5 #430 (v2) (version 2) | ecosystem: Environmental > Aquatic > Non-marine Saline and Alkaline >...
GAAAAGTTCCGAATGCTAATTCATTTTATGCCAGGAAATGCAACGGCTTTTTAATTTTCCGATAGTTCTATTTCCTGTTTTGTATTTGGGGATCGCTGGAGACAACCTAAATAAGTTGTAGTTTCTTTATTGTCCTCAATTTCCTGTCCATTTGAATTTTCCTATTTTAAACGCTTTGAGAAAATTTCAAGTATTCTTGCCAGAAAAAGGTACTTTCAGTGCAACCACCTAAACGTCTATCCTGTCGTTTGCCTCTCGCGTTTATTCAATGCGATTATTTCCAGATCTTTTGTACTGATATGAAGGACTTACCTTTTTCTTGGTGTTCTATTAATATTTCCTAATCTTTGAATATCTACTGCCCAATTGTGTGTTGGGAGGTGCAATTCGAAGAGTTGCTTTATCAATTACATTCTACGAGAGGACAATTTGCAGGACAGCGAGTGATAATTTGTCTTGGCATCATTGTAAGCTAGATTATTTGTAAAGAGGAGAGTTATGATTTCATTATGAGTAGACAAAGGTTGCCTACACTATGAGAGAGTAAATGTCCGCGACCTAAAGATACTTGCTCGTACCAAACCTAGGATAAGTACCAGAACCAGTACGATTCACTATTCAATCGCAACACCCTTCAAAACAGAGAGTGCAATGCGATGCCTACACTCAGTAATATGCGCTTGATTAAAGGACAACGGCCGATTGACTGATAGAAAGTCAGCAAACATGCACGTGAACACCCCGCAATCGTACCCATTCCTTTGCTGTGGAACCCCTGGTCCAGCTCCAATAATTTCCCACTTATCAACATCTGGAAGTTCGCCGCCTTTCTTTGCTGCCCATTCGTCCTTTAGATATTGTAACAAACCTTCCGAATAGTAATATCCTTCTCCACCCATGGAATCATAGAATTGGATCCGTTTCTCCTGTATGAATATGACTGCACAGGTCCAATGCATCTGGCTTACGTTACAGGCAAAAAATACTTTATCCAAGTCAAATATATCTTTGCCAGGAACCTTCTTGGACCACCTCTTGACATTGCGATAGCTGTATTCATTCGTATTCCCTTCATCAAACAACTTGGTAAAAAAGAAACTCATGAAGAAGTGACTTCTCTTCCGCTCTGGCTTCGCAACAGTCAAGGCTTCATCGCGATTTGCAAGCATTTTATAAAAGTAATGAATGACCTCATCATTCAACCAAGTGCCAGGACGAAGAGTCTGCATAGACTTCCTCTGGACCGAGTCTGTGGCACTTGTTGCTAGCTGTTCGTTCAATGGCCCTGCTCCATACAGCGCTTCTTGCACCCGATCATGTTCCTCGTCAGACAAGGGTCTCAAGAGATTTCTGGCAGCCTTTTCGGATTCTTTCTCCTTCTGGATCTTCTCTTCTCGCGCTCTAATTTCGTCATCGATGCGCTTCTCCTCTGCTAATTCCTTGGCTCTGACAATTCGTTCCGCTTCTTCTGTCCTCGTTCGAAGCAATTTGTCCATCTTTTCCGTAATGGATTCAACTCTTTCACTGTCGGCCTTGGCTGCTTGTGATGATGTAGATGTAGATGTAGATGTAGATGATGATGATGGTGGTATCACTGACGATGCTACTGCTGATGCTGCTACTATAGAGTGTTCCTCCCCGACCCCCTTTGGTATGCCATCTCTATCATCACCTTCGAGTCCCTGCTTTTGCCTAACAATAGAGGAAGGAAGCTTCATATGCCGAATCTGACTCCATTTATCAGTCATGGTCGACCTCCACCGATGCTGCGTATCTGCTTTCTTCAGTGACTGAAAGTATTCCAAGACCCCGAATGAAGCTTTAGCCTTCTTCCGTTTCTTGACGGGAGGACCGAGCTTCATCCTCTTGAATGACGCTGTTTGAGATCTATTACCAATTCCATTACCATTACCATTACCATTACCATTACCATTACCATTTCCATTACCATTACCATTACTATTACCAATTCCATCCCTAGTGTTATTCTCCTCTTGGATCAGAGCAACAACTGTCCCCTCCTCTTGCTGACATGGTGGAAGAATCAGCACCATTTCAAGTGTATCCCTGGCATGTTTCCAATCTAGTATTTGCAACCCAATCGAGTTAACGGAACTTTGCAAATGTCTGAGAGCGGATTGCAATTCTTTGATACGTTGGACTGGATCAATGCTCAATCGTTCCATGGATCGGAGCATATTCATCTTCACTCGTGCATCCGTTCGATGAGATGGTTCGCCTTTGCCTTTGATTTTGTTTTTGTTTTGGTCTAGTTCTGCTTCTACTTCTAGTGGTGCTGGGTTGCCGTGGAGATCGAGGACGCATTCGCTGTTGATCCATTGATTGGTGAGATGGTAAAGAGTGCAGGGGTACGTTATTTCATTATCGGCTTCGTTTTTCAGTGCGGAGAGGACTGAATTGCTAATTATAACTTTATGATCTGGATCTTGTCGATGATATGAATGGGAAGAGGGTGATGGATGTTGAAAGGACTCGTGGAGTTTGTGGGCCGTCGATTGAACGATGGGAGATCGATGGGATGAAATTGGGATTGGAATCATCGGAGTTCTTCTTTTGCTCGATGGGGGAGATTGAAAGAGATTTCGATTCCTCCTTGGTTTCAAAAATGACATGATGGGTTCAATAGGTAGGATTAATGTAATGTTCAAGTTGTCAGTTGGCAGCTGTAGGTATCGTAGTGTTTTAGTTGTATGTAGTTGTGGTTGTGGTTGTATTTAATTGTAAGATAGGTGTAGGTAGAGTAGCGTAGCTCTCGAGAGGTGGCTTCATGCTTCATCATTCAGCGATGTTTATTTTGAATAGGCCTTTTATAATATTTGTGTAAAATCTTCTTGTTTTCTATTATTTCCAACTTTCCAACACGTATGTACAGGTATGTACAACAGTAGTATTGCTTCTGCTAATTCTCCCACTGTTTGTTGCACCACGACCCACTACACCACAACACCACGACACCATCCTCCCCTGATACTATGAGATGCTCTACTCTCATTCAAATCCTTATATTATCTCCTCTCTATGTTGCTGGTCGAACTGATTTCTCCATCAAGTCAAAGCTTTCTGATCTTTTCAAACCCACCTCTGCGGCACTTGAACTTAAACCTATCGCCAATATCAATGTCAATTCCCGTTCCCATGTCCATCATCAGCAATCGCAAGCTCTCCTTTCGACCCTCCGTGTCCGTGCAGGAGTAATCAATAATATGAATCGGAATCTGAATCTGAACAGGAGTTTCAACAGGAGAAAGAAGAATGAACCTGTACCCGAACCCGTTGACACAAATATCCGCAAAATCACTCAAAAGACAGCCGTCGCATTTGGAATCCTCCTTGCACTCAACAGCGGTGTCGTTAACGGTGTATGTCTCTCTGGATTACTTTCAAATGATGGAACTAAACAAGCGAGTGCAGCAGTTACTGGTGCATGGACGAATTCGGCATTAGGAGCCGCTTCTGGAAACTATCATCAGTTCTTATTCAATTTCAAATGCATAGCATCCTACTTCTCTGGATCGTTCATGGCAGGATTTCTGAATCCCAATCCTATTCCCTTTGAAATCAATGTGATATCCGTCAGAGGAGCTTTCTTGATTGGATCCATGCTGCTATATGGATCGAGCACCCTCTCGGAAGAACCGGATAAGGTGTTCATTTACTTGGCCGCCATGGCCAATGGTATACAGAATAGTTTGACTTCGACCACCACTGGGAATCTTGTCAGGAGTACTCATTTCAGTGGGATTACGAGTGACATGGGGACATTCATGGGTCAAGTTGTTCGCGGTAATATGGTGAATTGGGTCAAGTTGAAGGTGTTCCTTTCGCTGGCCGTGGCATTCTGGACTGGGGGGTATGTTTCCTATAGTTTGACGCAGAATTATGGGAGGCATGTGCTCATATTTAGTTCCATCTTATATCTGATCTTGGGGCTGGCAGTCGGATGTCTTTGAGCAGCGCAATGAGGATTGTGTTTTGTGATGGTCGATGAATGTGACTGATGAAGATTATGGAATTGAATTGAATTGAATTGAATTAAATTGAATTGAATTGAATTAGATTTAATGGAAGATGAGGGTTGGGTGGAGAATGGGGAATGGGGCACTGAACGCATATGCAATGTGCATAATGTCAAGAAAGTCACATAATTAGTAATGTTTTGTAGGCCAATGGTGATTGGTAAGACTGCAGTGTTTGTGTTTGTATTACATTGGAGGCATTTGTTTGGAGCGAGGAGGGAAGCAAGTCTTGGGGAGTGCAACGTGACCGTACTTCCTCAAACAATACGCGTACAGCACGCAAGAGGAGCACTTCACTCTTTTTCGTGAGATGATTTTAAAAGTAACATTTCTTTCTGGACTGATTTTGATTGGATTAATGCACAAACAACTCTGCCTTCTTGATGGCTGCTCTTAACTGACGCCATCTCACACTATTTTGGGAAGGAGAGATACCGTCCGTTTACGTACTTCATCAAGATTGCTATACTATCAATTCGGGTATTTGATTTGAACAGGAAGTAGTAAAGAAGCGAAAGGGTGAAAGGAGATTCAAATGATGGAGGAAGAAGAGGGAGATCCTTCTTTTCTTCCTCCAATGATGGTTTCGAGTTTCTGAATCCTGAATCTAGAGTACCATAAGCTAAAATAATGTAATTTTCAAATTTTCAAGCATCCCGCCAAGAGGAGTCACGTTTCAAACCAGTTCAAACCACACTACTACTGTTGTACACACTAAAACTAATAAAATAAACCTACACTATTCTTCTAATTAAAGCAGAAGCAAGCAAACGACAAGACCTTCACCCACTAATTACTGGTGCCCATATACTTCACATCATACCCACGCAAAGAACCAATCAACGCTGCATCGCTGCAGCTTGAAAAAGGACAACTAGAATGCCAACTCAAAGTGATGGTGAAGGAAAGCCCTTTTCCATGCATGGTGCGAATCTCAAAGTTGGCTTGACCCCAAACACAATTTCCACTGGACGCTCTTCAAGTTCTACAGCACTGGATTCCACACCGGCAACAATAAGCTCTGCGTATTCAACAGTAGGGAAAGAAAATTCAAAAATGTCGTTTGATACAGCAAAATCTACAAAGGACATTTTGGCCCAATGGCGACAAGAGAGGGAGCACGGTAGGAATAAACTTGGTGATCGCATGAGCACGGAGAATGCAAAGCAGTCTGCACTCGGAGTCAACAAAAATGGCACTGGTGGTGCTCGTGAGTCTACTGATGCAAGGGAAACCGGTGCGAATAATCATAAAAGGAATGGCAAAACGGCTAGTGCAGTTGTTGGAAAGGCGACTCATACAGACGATGTGATTGATGATCGTTTCCTAGATTCCATCCTGCGTGATCAATTTACAGTTGATGAATTTAGCAGCATTGATAATCAACTCGAAGATGGAAGTTCAATTAGGACTACGCCTACATCGAATACCGCTTTGAATACCATGGGCATTGATAGATTGTCTAACCTTACTGGAAAATCTATGACATCGCTCAATGTTCGTTTATTTCAACCTATTAAAGAGGATTGTGAATCGCAATGTTCTCAGGATCAAATACAGGAAGATATCTCGCTCATTACTCAAGATACTGAGTTACAAAGTATCATGCTCCCGTTTGATGCTGATCGGATGATGGAGGAAATTGAGCGAGACCAATTTGCAAGGCTCCAGTCCAAGAAGGGGGATAAGTCGAGGCAATCTTCCTCTTCGTTGCATTCCAAGGGGATTCAAGAAGCATTGTTTTCGCTTCAGTCATCTTTGGAGAAATCACGCACTGCCCGTAATGAGCAGGATATAGAGTTGGCGAAGCAGAAGGAGATTATTGACCAGCTTACGAAAGAAAATGCTTCCATATTGGTGAGCAGAAATGATGAAAAGTCTGCCGTCCTTGAGAGCACAACGTTATTGTTCTCTGAATTCAACAAGATTGCTGACTTATGCGGTGGAGGGGTTTCTATTCAAAATTTGAATTCTACCAAAGCGGGAGATGTGGCATCGTTCAAAGGTGTCGTGAACTTTGTCAAAGACATTGTTCACAAGTCCATTCCATCAGTGCTTGATGTTATGAGTGAGAGAAAATTGCAACTTCATGATGTTGATGCAGAACTTGAGCATGCAAAGAATGAATTAAGTAATACCAAGATGCAGATATCGAAGGAAAAGCGAGAATGGCAGGATGACGAAAAGGCTGCGTACGATCATCTTGAAAATACCCGCAAAGACTTGACATCTGCCCGGACGAAATTTGAAAAGTGTAATGATGAAATTAGCAAGAAGCAATCTATCTTGCAGCAAACATGTAACGATATCGAGCAAAAAGAAGAGGATTTGACTAGACGCAATCTGCAGTTGGGAGAGAAGCATTTGGAGCTGGAAGATATCACTCGACTATGCGAGGAACGTATACAATTGGCACACACAACTGAGTGCAACTCGACGTCTCAGGCGGGTGCGATGATGGTACAACAAGCCGAGATTCAGGAATTGCACGATTCTACAGTGAAGTGGAATCAATCTATCAAAGCAGCAGAGAAAACATTTCTCTCTATGAAAGAGGAGGATGAGAGCAATCGAGTAGCAACAGAAGCCAAGTTACAGTTAAGAAGTGACCTACTTCAGGAGGAGCATGATGATATTTTGGAAATGACTGCTGCCCTTGAGTCCAGACGAATAGAAATTCAGGCTCAATGCGAGCGTGTGAAGGAAGTTCAAAACGATCTCTTGCACAAGGAAGGAGCATTAGCTGAGAATCAAAAGTTGTTAGATGAGGAGACTTCGGCTTATCTTCTTGCTAGTGACAGCTTGAAAAAGAAGGAGAAGATTCTTTGTGATAGGGAATTGGATCTGTCGGATGAAAAGCAGAGATTTGAGAAAGAATACGCCGAGCGCGCAGAAAAGGTTGAACTTCGGGAAATTGAAGTAAGCAAAAATCAAGATGATCTTGACCAAGAACGCGAGCAGTATGTAGATAGATTAAGGGCTTTAGAACAAGGAGAAGAGCAGCTAAAAATCGATTGTAAGGAGTTGTCTGGTAGAGTGTCAAAATTCAAGAGCACCGTCAGGGCAGCAAAGTCAGAGTCGGAACGGAAGAAAATTGAGTTTCGAGAGCTAAAAATTGAATTCGAAGAGAGAGAAAGTGAGTTGGTGAAGGGATCCGAAGATTTATCAAAGGATATGACAGCGTTTGACGAGTTGAAGTGTCGAGGAAAGAACTCTTTGGAAAAGACAAAAGCTGAATGTATCAGGAAACAACAAGAGCTTACCGATTTGAAGAAGAAGTGCAAGGATACAGCAAGGACCTTGAAGCAAATGAATGTGGAAGTAGCAAAGGTGAGAGTAACGGTTGAGAAGAAGATGCAAGTCGCAAAGGATGAGCTCAGAAATATTAGGGCTTCGTATAATGCGCAGGAGAAGGCACTCGAGTCACTTGGTGAAGAGGTAAGTCGAACGGAGACCCAATTGATTGATAAATCCAACTGTTTCTCACACGGAGTTTAACTTTTCGCAGAAAAAAAGCGTTCAGAAAGAAATTGATATTTCTGAGAGGGTTAGGAACAATGTTATGGAAACTATTCAGGTAAAGGAAGGGCTGCTAAGTAAAGTGGAAGACAATATTAAAGTTGAACGGACTGAATGGGAATGCAAACTGGCAGAGGAAAGAACCAGTTTTGCTAATGAAAGAGAAGCTTCAAAAGAAAGAGCAAATGCGCAATATGCAGAAGTCAAGATTAAACTTGCCAAAATGAAATGGTCTTTCGAGTTGGGACAAAAAGAGGCATCTGATGATCTTGAGTCAAAGGCTGAACAACTGGAGTTGCTACATAACCAATTGCTCAAGTTTCAGAAGAAGCTCTATGCGGAAAAGGCTGCGTTTAATAAGTACAAGAAGGCTGAAAGCACAATACTTAATTTGAAAGAATCCAGTTTGAAGAAGGAACAAATGAAATTCATAGACTTGGAGAATGAAGTGCAGAATGCACGCAAGGAATGCAAAAGTATAAGAGTAGAAAGAGATGATGCGCAACTTCTTTTAAACAAGAAAGAAGCTGAAATCAAAGACATTGAAATGGAGATCCAGAATCTTCGCAAGGAATGCAATGTTACAAGGGAGGATAGAGACGACACCCGAGAGGTTTTGAATGAAAAAGAGGTCGAGTTCAAAAAAATGGAGATAGTAATCCAGAATCTCCGCGAACAATGTAGTAATGCAATGGCTGATAGAGATGATGCCCAAGAACTCTGGAAGAAGAAGGAAGCAGAGTTTAAAGAGATTGAAGTAGAATCGCATAACCTTCGTAAGGAACGCACCAATGCAAGGGCAGATAGGGACGATGCTTTAGCTGAACACAAACTTGTTAGGGCAGAACAGAGTGCTATTCAAAATGAAAATGAAATTCTTATTATTGAAATTGCAAAGAAGGATAGTAGGGTCAAAGATCTTGAGTCCGACATGAAAGAATTGGCGTCTCTTCGGTCCGAAAAGGAGAAACTTGAAATGAAGATTGCCAACCAAGATCAAACTCTCGAGAAACTTGCCCCACTTTCTGATAATTACGAATCACTTATCACTGAAAGAGATAATCTCCTCGAGGCTTTACGAGAAAGAGAAGCACAGATCTCAAAGTTGGAACGAGATACACTGGATTTTGACATGCTCAAGGTTGAAAAGAACGAGTTGGATAGACGTTTTGCAGCATTGGAGACTGAAGTTGATACAAGAGATCAAGATATGCAAAGACGCGAACAAGACTTTGAAATGGAGAGAGAAGCGTTCGTTCAGCGAATTCGTGCCGTTGAAGACTCTGAAGCAAGGATGTCCGAGCTGGAAGCAAAGGAAGAGAGACTTAATACTGAATACGAAACATTATCAGAGCTGAAAACTTTAATTGATCAGGAAAAGAATCAGTCATCACAAAAGGCCGCGGATGTACTTACAGTTGAGAATGACATAAATCTACGACAGGAAGCCTTTAGATTAGAAGAGATGAATCTGGATGGTAAAAGAAAAGCTTTATCACAGAAATCCAAAAAGATGAAGAAACTTGAAAGCGAGCTGAAAGCAAAGCTTTCCAATGTCGCAGTCAGCGAGAAGAAGCTGAAAGAGTACGCGCAATTGATGAAGAAGCAGAGTAAGGAGATCAAGGTCAAGGAACAAAATTTGCAGAATGTAGCCAAGATACTAAATGAGAAGAAAGGAGAGTCTCTTAGTAAGGAATCAGCTCTTATTTCAGAGCTCCGTCAAATGTTGGACGATGAGCAAACGAAGTGTCAGGAATTATCGGAAAACTGTGAGAATTTTGAAGCAAGACTCGTGGCAAGACCAGCCGATCAAACGCAAGGCAAGGAGTTGGAGGTCAGAATACAGCAAATGGCTGTACGGATAAAGGAAAAAGACGAAGATCTCACAAAGAAGCAGTTAGTCCTTGAAGAGAGACTCGCGAAGTGTGACGAATGCGAAGCAAGACTTGCATGTTGGCAACAGGAACTAGAGAGGTTCGCAGGTGTGGTGAATCCTGAATAAAAAAGATGCCTCTATCCTTAAAGTGTCTAACTTATGTTTAGTCTATTCCTATTATATCAGATGATTCAGCCACAGACAAAGAGAAGCTGAAAATCTTAACACTGCCAGCTTATGCTTGCTTCCCAACTGAAGAACAATCTTGCACCTTACGATGCTTCAAGATTTAATGGAAAGGATCGTAAGCAACATGCATCTGCCTGTATGATGCCTCGTCCGTCAACTCCTTTTTGTACTGATTTCGTCGCGTATCCTATTGATCACAAATTTTTTTTATGGGCACACTTGAATCATAACGAGAGAATTTTCTCTTCCGGAGCTCATGGAAAATGTCTTCTGAGAGCGGTGTTGCCTTCACAGACTATCGATGGATTTGGTCTGTTCCATGTGATCCCACACTGCAGAAATTTTCGCACAATAAGTTCATAAATACGAACTTTGTCTGGCACTCAAGTTCACGTATGTTAGATTTAAAAGACGTTAACTAGCTTTTATTAGAACCCCAAATACCATGATAGTTTAGTCTGAGTCGTCACCATTATTAGCATCTGCTGTTTTCTTTGCTTCGTAAGCCTTATTCTCGACCTCGTATCTGTCTTTATCTTGTGCTGCCAATTCAGCGTACTTCTTCTTATCCTCGGCGGTAAGCTCCTGGTATTTCTGACCTAGTAATTTTCCTAAGTCACCAAAAGATATGCCCGGATTTTCTTCATTAAATTTGGATCTCATTTCCTTGCAAAATAACATGTAGGTCGATAGTCCCTTTTTAGGAGCATTTGGATCCTTCTTTACTTTCTTCTTTGTAGGCTTCTTGCTACTTGCTTTACTCGAAGTATCTTCGTCGTCGTCGTCATCATCATCGTCGCTATTTTCATCAGGCGGCGTATAGTCCTTCATTTCCTTCTCGTATCTCTCTTTATCTTCACTTGATTGTTTATCGTATACCTCCTTTTCTTCAGCTGTTAGCTCTTTGTACTTTTGACCCACCAATTTTCCAATCTCGCCAAAACCCAACTTAGGATTGTCTGCTGCTAGCTTTGCCCTCACATCAATCATGAAATACGTATAAGCAGTCTTTGGACGCTTGGGAGCGTTGGGGTCCTTCTTCTTCTTCTTGCTCTTTTTGGGAGATTTTGCCAGCACGGTCTCCTTTTTCTTTTTCTTGGGTACTTCCACAGTGGCTTTCTTCTTCTTTTTCTTTGGTGGCTGCCCAGAGCTTTCTTCGCGCCTACCTCTATTTCTAGCCTCTTCCAAATCTGAATCGTCGCTTGCAGCTACCATTTCAACATCACTCTCACCTGCGTCGCTCATATCCTCATCAGACGAGCTCGCACCGTCGCCAGAACCAAAATCTTCATCCTCGGAACTGTCATCCCCCAAATCCCCCCCAGCCGCCAGAGTATATGCAGCAGTTGGATTTTCATTCAATGCATCCTGAGTATTGATAATACTGATCTTCTTTCCAGAAAGAAAGTTATAAAGACTATCGAAATCAGACCGGTCGACACCAGAAAAGACATATTCTTTCGCAGAAGACTCTCCCGAGATCTGCTTGAGCTTGACACTCAAATCAAAGTTACGAGTCGACCCCTGTCCACCGGCGTACCTTTGAAACTCCACCGAACCCACCTCATCAAATCGAATGAGCACGGGAGGTTTGTGAATAAAGACGAAACTCTTTTCGAGTGGATACAAATGTCCTTCACTAGTACGAAGGGCGCATTTGACGCACGGCTTTCCATATGCATTTTGGAATTTTCCAGGAACAAAAACCTTCTTTTTGGAAATGATCTTGAAAGTTTTGGCAATGAGATTGCACAGTGACCCCTGCATTACGGGGTCTAACTGTCCATCGTATTCTTTTTTTAGGGTCTCTTCATCAAGATTGATGGTGATCTCGTCCATTTCTTTGCTAGTTTGGAGAACCAGCATTTGGTATCGCTGCTGACCTTGACGAATGGGTTTATCAAGCGCAATGACGAAAGCCATGTGCACGTCATCAGGTTTGGGCAGGAGAAAGAGGCGGGAGATATCATCATATTTAATTTGATAATCGTATCTGGTACCATGCATACGAAGGTATGTATCGTACAGAGTAAGGTTATATCTTCCACGGGGAGTGAGGAATGTCCCCTTGTTCTCGTCGAATTCGACGATAGCATTCCCAGCAGTATTCTTGATCCTGGCGACTTTGGTAATGGTTTGCTGCAATTGTTCCGCGGGCGTTTGTGCATCCTTGTCGGTAGGATCGGCATCTGGATCGGGTGGAATGTAGAATCGGATTCCAACTATTAGAGGAAAAGGAGAGAAATAATAGAAGAAGTGGTCAGTAAACACTTTATAATCTGACATGACGTATTGCCCAAGACGCAAGATGTATTCCCACTCACCCAATTGATCCGTTCCAGCTTCTACCGTGTCCAATTCATGAAATTGCAATTCAACCTCATTCTGAGTATTTCCCTGCACCACACATTGCGAGACATCCGCTAAATTCATGCTCAACATTTCATCTCCATCCCTAGGTTCAAACTCCTCCCCTTCCTCATCTGCATCATCAAGAATACACTCCTTGAAGACCAAATGTCTCTTCTGCAAGCCTGTGAGACCAAATGAGGCCCCTGCGGAACTCAAGGCATGTTTCCCGACCTCAATTTGATGAGTTTCCGAAAGTGCTTGCCGCAATTTATCAAAATCATTTTTTGGGAATCCATCAAATCGTAATTCAGCGTCTTTACCGGATGTCTGGATGCGGAGATGCCCCGAGCGACCGAATACGGTCCATTTTGCTCCAGTGATTGAATTGGCAGGTAAGTTTTTAGTGAGGGTGGTAACATTGTCATCGTCCGTGTTCATGGCGGATTTCCAGCGGATGCCATTTGGTTCGACTAGAGAAGGTGGAATTGAAGAGATGGACGGTGGTATCGTTTTGGTTATTGTTAGTGCAATTCATTGGATGAAATTAGGAACGAAAATTGAATGGAAAAAATGAAAGATCGCAGTAGCATCAAAATGATATTAGGCACTTCAATGGTTGGAATTTGATCTGGATTTGGTTTTTGGAATGCCTATTATCATGATGTATCATTGATTTACTGCAGTAAGATGTAAGATATACTCACTTGTGAATGTTCCGACCGAATGACCGTGAAGGCCAATGTGCCTCCATGATGATGCAGAGCTCATTGTCAGGGTGATAAGCTATGGGCAAGTTATTGCGCAGTTGTCCAGCAGGAGGGTATGTAATAGTAGTATGATATTAATAGACCTATATTAATACAACCAAGATACAACAACATTCGTACCACACACGGCATCATACTTAACTATCTACGCCTCTATCTACCATTATTTCAGATTATTTCCTATTTACCAAAAGCGGGAGAGGTCACAACAGGACTCAGGAATTCCATTTGAGCGGGCTTTTTCAGGTTTTGATGGCGCGCCTTACTCAAATTTTGGGGGGGGAGAGCCGATCGATCCATGAAGGAAGGACAGGCGGGGGGCGACATTGACAGCCAACGAACAAAGGAAAAAAGGGGGGGTCATTGTACTGTCATCTTCTCTTCTGACTTCTGACGTTCGACACAACTTCATCAAACCACAACCAAATCGCAAGTTGCCACAACAAGAAAAAACAAACGAAAATCTTTCATACATACTATTATGTAGTCAAGCCCAGTCCAGTTTCTACTTATGTCTTTCACCATGAAGCTATCATTTATATTATTTCTGTCCACTATCAATTCATCGCTGGGGTTCAGCAGTCACCGTCACAAAGCAGGTGTTGTTGCAAACAAATGCACATGCAGGAGAGAAACGAAAGCAACAACGACGACAACCACCACCACCACATCTCTTTTCTCCACCAAAACAAGAAGTTGGGCTAGCTCTGCCACAACGATTACAGGAAAATGGAGACAAAACTATGAAGCATTAAAGACTTTTGCAGAACAATATGGACACACTCGCATACCGTACAACTATCCTCCTAATCCACGGCTCGGGAGATGGGTGCATCGTCAGAGAACACTCTACAAAGATATGCTGGCAGAAGAGAATCCATCATCTTCGACTTCCAATACCATGAAGAAAGTGAGGCCAGCCACATTCTTGACAAAGGAACGAATTGAAGCTCTGAAATCCATTGGGTTCTCATTTGAATCACCCAGGAAACGAACTTGGAACAAACGATTTGATGAGCTGGGTCAATATAGGGCATTCTTTGGTGATTGTCTCGTTCCACTTCGTTACGAGGATATACCAGGATTGGGTGGATGGGTACGGAATCAAAGGACGCAATATAGGAATTTACTCATGGGGAGAAAACAGAGTAGCACTCTCACCCCTGAACGAATTGCTGCTCTGCAATCCATTGGATTCGTATGGGATACGCAGAGGAATGATCAGTGGAAAAAAAGATTTGATGAACTGGTCGATTTCAAATTTGTTTTTGGACACTGCAGTGTGCCTGAAAAATTTCATGAGAATCCGCAGCTTGGAGCATGGGTGGCCAATCAGAGGACTAGCTACAAGAACTTTTTTGCAGGGAATACAGGGTTCGCGAGCATGATTACAGCAAATGATGATGAAGGACATTTCATCGGGAATTCTGCCAAGGGATTGACGAAGGAAAAGATTGCAGCGCTGGAATCCATTGGGTTCTGCTGGGATCAGACAACATATAATTGGTATTCCATGTATGAACGTCTCAAGCAGTACAAGAAGGAGATGATGCAGCAGTATGAATCGCAAAGTCAAGATGTTGGGGCATTGAGTAGTCAATCCTTCTCAATAACGTTGTCTTCCAAGGATGAGGACGGGATAATTTCACAACATGAATTCTTTCGTGTCCCACCCGAGGACGTGGCGAATCGAGATTTGCGTCTATGGGTTGCTGTGCAGAGACAAGAATATTCCAATTTTATGCAGAATAAGAATAGCAGTGGAGATGCCAATAAACGGTCGTCCATGACTCCTCGGCGAAAGAGGGCTCTTGATGCCATCAGTTTCCCGTGGAGCGTGAACAAGCAAAAGTATGCAGAAGGGCCGACGGTGGATGATTGGACCAAACTGTTTGAACAAATGCGAGAGCGGGGTATTGATAAGGATGCCAAGCCCAAGGAGCACTGGTTTGAAGGCCAAAATCTATTTGGAACGCAAGAAGACGAATGGGCAGCTGATAAAGATGAGTGGGCCGACGACAATCTACTGGATTTGTGGAATATGGAAGATGATAATTGAGATCTTGGAAGCATCGTCATTGAGCTTTGACCGTGTAAGGTGTTGATATTCTAACAAAATACATAAGCATATTTAGAAGAAAACAACACAGCGCAATCACATGACAGCAATTATTACTAATGTTTACTTTTGCTCATGAAAGATGGATCAATAGCTGAAGTATATCATAGATAGAAAACATGTGAGCTATGTCATAATCGCTGCAGCAGATTAAAGATATGAATTGAGCCATCGATGATTTTAGTAAGTGTGAGTGGTAGTATAATAGAAAAGCAGTTCTTTGTCTGATTGCCCATGGGAATTATTCTATATTTGTATAATGATTCTAGGCAACCGTAATGGAACAGACACAAATTGTAAATTAGAGAAGTTAACTGTGGAGAAACAGGAAACTTGGTTGACTGCAAGAAAAGTATTGATACCGGAGTGATCTCTGTACTATGTCGATACATTCCCAACGTCTGATTGCTAAGGGGATTACAAATTTTCCGTGAAACTGTGTTGTTGCCGATGCAGGATTGCTTCTCTTCTATCGGATAAACGGTAATTTCTTGAAGCCATAGTCTAAGAAAGACGACTCGTTAAAGGATCGTTTTAACTTATAAAACTCAAAGACCAACGCAGGTGTGAGCCAAACCTACAAAAGTCTTCAATGAATGGTTCAGTTTCAATTAGCTGTGCCAGTTTTGCGAGACTAGTTTTATATTCTTCTAATAGATTTCAATAATATTCAGTATGCAAAAGAAAGTGAAGATTATCAACACAATTTAATCATCTTCAAGATCATCGTCCTCATCAAGACCTGGATGCAGCTGATCCCATCCATGTTCATTCGTTTCCTTGCCTTGGAATTGTCTCCTCTGCGACCTCATTTCCTCAATTTTTTCCGGGGTGAATTCTCCTCTAATTGCCCTCTCTGCCAATTCATTTTGTAATTCAACCATTTGTTCATGTAATTCCTGTCTTGTCCATGCATAATCAGGTTTCTCAAGACTGTAATCATACCAACTTGGAATGTATTTCTTTCTAAATTCATGATCTAAAGCGATTTTCCTTCCGAGGAAGGGAGTGATGAGGAATGCACACAAAAACGTGGATAGTGCTGCAAACTGCAGATAGTGCTGATTTCCCTGTGGACCTTCGAAAATTCCTCGCTTCGGTTTCACCTTGTCCAACGAAGGTCTGTTGACAACATATTGTCTCATTTTTTCATTTGCGACGCGAAGAGCTGTTTCTCTCTCTGCAGTCGTCATCTCTTTCGATGATTTTGCCATGCATCGTAATGAGGCTCTAAACATTTTTGTGGGTGTGTGCAGACTGTATAAAATCTTTTGAAGGCAAGGTGTTTTATCAATGTATTGTGCATGTATGTACAGTAGTATGCAATAGCAATTAGGCCGTGGACACTGGACACTAAAATGGTGAGTGTTCTTCTGAACGAAATGAGGTGGTGCTAGTCGCTAGTCGCTAGGTGGTGCTGCATTGTGGATCGTGTTTATGATGGTACAATGTCTCAGACCAAACATAGTGTTTGTCCTTCACTAGGTTATGAGGTTTTTACAAAGTTGGTCTCAGATGCTTTTTAAACTCGCAAGCAACAAGCAAGTCGCAAGTAGCAATCAGCAAGTAGCCTATGTACAGCTATGTATCATCTAAGATCATCTAGCAAGATGATGATGATTCTTCTTCTAGTGTATTTGAAAAGTGTTTGAACCAAATACCAAATTCGACTATAGGAGGTCGACGTAAATGTATCACTCAACATATCCAAAAGGTTTGAATGCATCTTCAAGTGAAATATCGCTAGCACATTTTCGAAAAGGATACATTTGGCTATCTAATGTCGGCCAGCCCAATGCTATGCGAACGCATCATTCTGCCTCCTCTCAAAATCAAATCCAAAACAATATTTATTATTACACGACAACAGCATCTACGGCATTAATCTTTCGCCAAGCTACAATATGATATTTTCATCTAGCATGGAACCTAAACCGTAGTCCGGCACGCCTGTGATAGCAATACCATCATCAGCTCTGGGCGCTGAAATTGGTGCTTTACTAAATTCGCCTTTACCATCAATTCGCCTACATGGTAAACGATGGGTGAGGAATACGTAGGTAACCAACCCACCAACAGCCCCCGATAACATTGTGAAAAGGAATATAATTGCCGTGCCTTTGCTAGTAAATATCATTTGCTTCAAGGCCAGCGTGTCCAGTTCATCAGAAGACGACAAATTGGACTCGCAGTTTCTCTTCTTGACTGCAAAATCCTTGACTGTAGTCAGCAAATTTTTAACATCACACAGTTCTTCGTCTTGGGCACAACCCTGTACTTTATCTGTCAAGATTTGTCCATTGTACACAAGTCGAAACCTCCTTTCATCACCTGTCCCTACTTTGTGGATTTCCATGACAATCATGCTAGCATATGGGGCCCACGTTTGTCCATCCCATACATTTTCTCCGAGGGTTGCCAAGATTGATAATATGGTTGTATCGTGTGCAGAAAATAAGGCGAGAGTAGGAGAAGGAGAGCGCACCTCTGATATCAAATTTGGAAGGATATTGTGCCACGTAGATGTAGGAATGTATGCAAGAACATTGGAGAGGATATTCACCCACATTGGACCGAAAGCTAGCTTTGAATAAGCAGCATTATTGTATCTCAAAATGAAATTGAATGGCTTGAATGAATACTTGTCTAACCGATCGAAATAGTTGTTTGCATGTCCTTGTCCAAAATCATCTAAAGCTTCTGGAAGATCCCTATCATTGCAAATTGCTGTCATGAGACAGTCTTCAGCTTGGTCCCTAAAATCTCCGCCCAAGGATTGCATGAGTTCATTCAGTTCCTGACTTTCACGATTGTTGACAAATTTCTTGGCATACTCGAGACTTTTTTCAGCTTCGTCCCAGAGATCATTCAGGCGAGGGCAAACATCTGGATTCATACTCAAAATATCTCTATTTTTATCCGCAGTGTGTAGCACGATCGTTGGATCAACTTGTGTCCCCAATTCTTTCGAATGTTGCTGAATCAAATCACCAAATAGACCTCGAAGGAGGACTTGACCCGACATGATTGTTCGTTGATCATCATCTGCTCGATAGTACAGATTCGGTTCTTCATATGGCCGAAGATCGCCCCCTTCGTTTAAATCAATCAATACTAGATCATCGGTTCCACCTTCACTATTTGCACTATTTTGTTCCTTGACATATGTATCTCTCAGCATCTTTCCATTGTGCAATTCTTGCACATAACCTCTCATCAATAATTGCCCCTTTTGGCAGTTGCCTTTGAAAGTGTTTCTCAACTGTGGTGGATCCATCAAGGCATCGTAATTCTTCTCAAATAAGAACATGGCTCCTTCCCCATTTAATTCAACATTCTCAGTGGTATTTTTCTCGAGAAGGAGTATTTCCGGTTGAGAGGGTGGGGCAGTGAGAGTTTTCAGTTCACAGTTCCAATCTTGTTCTTTCCAGCCTGTCCAACACGTGTGATCATTCCATGGCGTTCGAGCTCCATGTCGGATAATGATAGTGACATGCAAGAGTGAAGTCTGAAGATCAGCTGGTTTGTTGAGGGGAGGGATGGCACGTTCTTCCATTTGTGTGGGAGTTGAGCAGTATTCGGGATACTCTGAGTATCGCGTGTACCATTTGTTCGTTGGTTCGAATTCGTTCGCATTGGCATTGGAAATAATAATGAGGAAAGATAGTTGTGTGAAACGTTGAAGAGAGTACCACCAGTTTGTCATCTTGGAGATGCGTTTGGTGTTTGAAAAAGGAAGGAACTATTTTGTATTTTTAATTTGGAATTGCCTCCTCGGATTTATTGGGAAGTTGCGATGTTCGTTTTGGTGTTTTGGATGTAAATGTGTTGAATGCTCGATCAATGTTCGTCGCTGTGCGCTGTGTCATGATGTGTCAACCAAGATTCAAGATTCGATGAGTTCTCGAATTTTGTTTAAATTATTTCGATTTTGGAATGAAGAGGAAATGCCATCCGACACTTCAACTGCTTTTCCAACTCCTTCTAATAATCGACCCATTACCCATTACCCATCAGATGCTGGTATCTTGTTTCCGAGTACCATACTTCAGTTTGAACCTCCTGCCACTGGTTGAAATTTATGGAGATCCGTATCATCATCATCGAACGTGCCCGTACGATGTGTCCCGTGCCATCTCCCTAATAATAACTCTGGTTCAGTGTTGCAGCCAATGTTGCAATTTAGAAAGAAAGATAGGAATCAATGTAAATTCCCCATATGGCCAGTACAATACCATTTTTGGATGTTACGTTTTCATACTAACACGATCATTTGAGTGACTCCACTTCGCTGCATCACTTATGTCGCTCGTACGTGCTTCCATAGCCTTGCTGCTACTACTAGATAGTT
>Ga0306864_1000450_pt1 | contig 19200 bp, 19 predicted proteins | sample AntRauTorckE5430_FD_190448 | JGI IMG/M metagenome (GOLD analysis project Ga0306864, IMG submission 190448) | Saline lake microbial communities from Rauer Islands, Antarctica - Metagenome Torckler E5 #430 (v2) (version 2) | ecosystem: Environmental > Aquatic > Non-marine Saline and Alkaline >...
TATACGACATTTTTGAGCCAATCAGATTGCAGATGCAGGCACGGCTCTTATTGACATCGATTAGCCAATCAGATTGCAGATGGGTGCCATATTGGCGACTTTCATTTTAGCTACATTTCATCGAAACATGACTGTCAACTACGAATTTAGACAAATCGATTGAATTTATTCGCAAACTTCTTAGCGTTGATCGCAGATTACTAATGGTCCTTCCCTCGTCCCCTTGCCATTAGATTACCATCTACTTTATATAGGTTAGGAGTCCCGTTCTTCTGATAGAGAAGACAGCGCAACAAAGAAAAAACACCACCGCCGACCACCCACCCACCGGTTGCGTCGCACAGAATTTTCGTCAGCTATCTACAGCTGTACTCGCTACTCGCTACTCGCTACTCGCTACTCGCTACTCGCTACTCGCTACTCGCTACTCGCTACTCGCTACTGTTGTACTCGTTAGGACTTCAACTTTTACGTACTAGTACAACTAAAACCTCAAACTCATAGCACTGCCCAAGCCGTAAAGAATGATTGCGAAAATACTAACAATATGGCTGTTATGCCAAGGTTCACAAGCCTTTTCTCCACATTGTCATCGTGGTGGTCTAAGCGGGCCGGTCAATCAAATCCAATGGGGGCTTCATGCCGAACAATCTGCCTCTGTAAACGAAACAGCGAGTACTCCATTGGATGAAGAACCTGCTATATCGTCAGCTTTATCTCCGAAAGATGTAGCACCTACATTGCCCACGCCTTCTTCGTCTTCAGAATATATAGGGAAAAGATCTATTCTGCCATTGAAGGATGTTATCCTGAGTTCTGCAGAGGAGGACACAACAACTTTGAATACTGAAGAGACTGAGATCACTCTATCCTCTAATGGCAACACGGCCAACATGGGTGAAGAAATTCTTGCAAAGGTGAATACCACAAATTCTGAATTTGCGTCCTCACCATCGTTGACTTTCAACAAGTATATGACCATGCAGGTAGGATATTATTATTCCATCCCGTCGTCTTGTTGAAAAGGTTGCAGATCGCAATGCCAGTTTGGTTCTCTTAGTTCAATTTGTATGGCTTTGTTCTCATTTTTGCTTATTCCTTTTGTCTATCATTCTTTTATTTGATGCACAGGAAAAAAGAGTTCATGTGTCGATTACGTACTCATCGATCCCCGGTCTTCGACCATATTATCTCACAATCGCAAATAAAATCAAAGCATCCAATCCTGATGTGATCGTAGAAAAGGTTTTACTGCCACACGGGGAGGATGACGTCCTTGAAGACACAATCTTTGAAGTTATGGTGGATGGAAAGGTTGTCATTGGCAAACCAAGGAGTAAGTTTCAGAGTGTACGGCGTTCTGGAAATGATGAAGTCAGCAATAACAAAGTCTACGGTATGAGCGTTTATATTTCGATGGAGGATCTTAATGTTGCAATCGGAAAGGCGAGGAAGAAGAGAAGGCCAAGCAGTGCTTATATCGCTGAAGGTAGGGGGAAAGCCATTAGACTTGAAATGTTGATGAAACAAAAAAATGTTTGAAGCTAAAAGGTGGAAGGAATTGCTGGACACATTGCGAGGATTTGCTTGGCATTGATATGATAGACTGTGGTACATGGTGCATCTCTTTTCAATATATTCACGCTTTAGGTGAAAGGAAGCGGACTGTGATAATATGAGGGGACTGTGTTTCATTACATAAAATATTGATCCTTACTCGAACTGAATAGAATCTTCTCAATTGATTTATTTCAGTATCTTTGATTCATCAACAAGAGGAAACTTGTCATACACATACTAGATATGTGTTGCACGCCTCTTTAAAGCATTCCCATTCACCCACCCACCAGCACAGAATAACAATATCAAAATCCACAACATTATTGACCTGACAAAATCGATCCATTGTTTATTTTGAACTTTTCTGCCCCCTTTTCGTTCTGGGGGGGGAGGGAAAGTTTCTATCCATCACCACTGTTCACCGTCCGCATTCTTCCACCACCTTCCACCTTCCACCACCTTCCCCTACACCCTCTGAATCATCGGGTCAGGAGTTAAAACACAGCAACCAAACATAATAAATTAATATACAGTACAAGGACTAATTCAGCCCGATAACAAAATCGTAAATCCAGTGAAGTATACCGCAGTCAAGCATGTCACTTTCATTGTCGTTGTTTCGCTCATCTAGGCAGCTAGTCCACAGGACTAGAACTAGCCAGGTCCGCCAATTCACCCAGCCACGCTTCTACTCAACTACGCGCCCCACCCTCTATTCATTCGATAACTTCAACTCTAGCAATGACTCAAATATATTGGAATTGAACCGTTGGCCAATCACAAAAACAAACACTATTCTCAATATTGTACCTCAAGGAAGTAAATTCGTTGTTGAGAGACTTGGGAAAATGTCTGCAATACAAGATTCTGGATTCTTTTTTGCCATCCCTTTTGTGGACCAAATTGGATATGTCATTGACGAGAGAGAAAGAGCTATCCGTATCGAGCCTCAGAGTGCAATCACTAGGGACAACGTTAGTGTTGATGTCAGTGGAAACTTGTTCGTACAGTTTGTTGATCCCGTGAAGGCTGCCTATGGCGCAAGAAATCCTCTCTACTCTGTCATGCAGGTAAGGTCATAGCATCATTTGTGATGTTTATTTTTAGCTTGTTCTTTTTTGATCTGTCCTTCCTCACTAGCTGCAAATATAATTTATAGCACGCACAATCTGCAATGAGATCAGCAATCGGAGAAATGGAACTAGATGAAATACTCCACAATCGCGCCCGACTCAACAAAGTGATCAGGGGATCTCTCCAGGAAGCAGCTGTAGCTTGGGGACTAGAGGTACGAAGGTATGAAATTACAGAGATTACACCGGATGAAGAAATTCGCGTCGCAATGGATAAGCAGGCTGCGGCTGAACGTGATAGAAGAGAGCAAGTCTTGAGGGCGGAAGGAGATAAGCGCAAAGCCGAACTGATTTCAGAGGGAGTCAAGATCTCGTTAAAGAATGAGTCAGAAGGTATGTTGATCAAAGTCCAGAATGAAGCACAAGCAACTAAAACACGGTCCATTCTAGAAGCTGAGGGAGAATCACAAGCGATGATAATTAATGCGCTAGCACAAGCAGAAGCTATCCAGAAGATTGCCGCAGAATTGCAAAAGGAAGGTGGCGAAAAAGCTGCACAATTGGCTTTGGCACAGGATTATGTTAGCATGTACGGTGAAATGGGAGCAAAGAGCAATACAATGTTCTTCAATCAGAATCCTGGTGATGTAACTTCAATGTTGGTACAGGCTGCTTCAGCTTTGACAGCAGTTCCAAACGCTGTTACAAAAACTGATGATAAGACCTCTTCAGATTTGACAGCAGTTCCAAACGCAGTTACAAAAATTGGTGATAAGATCAAGGCTATGTGAATATATACATTTGAAAGGTTTAACTAAAATATCTACTAGTCCGTAACATTTCTGTAGGAGGTACTCATCCATATTCAAGTCCGCATCAATCAACTAGTGTAGCGTCTTAGACGATTGTCCCAAAGTCCATTGGCGGCAGCTGACTGTCCTTTAACCTTTTCAATTCATGATAGAATTTTCATTCATATATGCACCTTATAAATCAATGTGGTCGCCACTTCAAGCTTCATTTATCTACTGGTTATTAACAATTTTCTCGGCATGACTAGTACTGGGGATTGTGGTGAATCCCATGATGGTGATGATGATGCATCTGATTTTCCACCGCCATCTGCCTTTGCCTATGCTCGGATACCCAATCTTTATGGGGCACGATAGCCCAGCGAATCAGCATCACAGGAAGGTAGACTATTCCTGGAGCCCAGTTTCCAGTATGTCCACCCGCACCATCTTGCTTTGGTCTCATTTTTGTGAGCATCATCCCAAATATTGCAGCAAAGACTATTAAATCAATAGTGGCAGTTCCCAAAACAGCAAGTTGGTTCATTTTTTGATCGAAAGTTGTATTTTATTGTATCCAGGAAAGTTGATTATTTAAGAATCATCATCATCATCGCTTTCCATCTACCATCATCAATCATCAAATCAAGATCAAATCACCAGAATGAGAATGCTTTCAAAATTCTGAAAGCTTTTCAACGAAAAAATCCCGCCAGTAACTGTTATTTTACACCGTTATGCGATAACTACAACTTCAACTGAAAGTTGTTGTATCCCACCATTCAAAGTAATAGCGCAGCCCTCATCAAGAAAAAAGAGCACAGGAATAAAGAGGTTGAGCCATTTCTTGGGAAATGCAGTGCCAATGAGGGATAGATAAAGATAAATCAGGCATATCTGTGTTATGTCAGATACACAACAGATTGCAGAAATCTTGTCACATGTTTCTAAATTCAATTTGGAACGTAGCGGCATCATGCTGTGATTGAATCTGTTACGAGGCGTCTGTACCACGCCAGCATGGGGCAAAAATGGTTCAATAGGTGTTGAAGTTAACAAAAATACAGTATCAGTGTGGCAGGAGTGTTCTGACGTCGAGGACTGTTCTGCGCCAGCCAGCAGGAAATTGATAAGGGCGTGGGAGATTGTGCAAACGGAGTTTTCTAATAATGAAATGGGTGTAGAGTCGTGCACATTTCAGTTCATGAATTGCTTATAGTTTATGTGCATTATTGTTCATGCTGAAAGTGATTGAGCGATATTTTTGAAAATTTTATAATAGAAACAAGTTGGAGAGTAAGCATCGTAGAAATTGGATTGGATAGCAACACACAATTTCACCTTCCAATTCTACGCTGTAGAGGGTGCTGCCAGCTTCGAGCCGTGATGTGATCAAGCCAATGCACATGAGCGGGATGCACCTTTTCACCAGTCTTGGGACATGTGACAAATTGTTCATCATCGACTACTCTACGCCAGTCTCGGTTTTCAGCTTTGAACTCAAACTCATTCCTCTGAATGTTTCGTTCTTCTTCGTCAGGCGTGTACCATAGGCTGTTCTTGATGCACCGAGATTCCCTGTTCTTGTTGTGAATGACCCGAATCCGGACGCAACTGTCGAAAGATACAGATCGCTTTCGATTAGGATCAGGATACTCTTCAAGACTACCGACATGAAGAGGAGATATGTATTCAAACTTCCTAAGAATGTTACTCTGCTTGAGATGATCTTGCCGATTAGCATGTAGTCGCGAGCTGGAACCCTTAGCTAATGCTCGAGTGGATGGAGGTGAGGCAACCCCAAGTTTTTGCAAATACTTATTCCGGATCTGGAAATCTTGTCTTAATACTAGATTGCTGGGCTTCTTGATAATCCTGCCACAGCAGCTGCTGGCTTTAGTGCTGAGGGTAATGCTTGCTGTATTTGAGGAAGTAGCACTAATAGCGATGCCAATATTGTCCTTGTGCTCAGTTTTCGATTTGCGTGTGATGTATTTTGCGGAAGATGCCATATTTACTATCCAGATTTAGCAACTGTAATAGAAAATAGTAAAAGTATTTTTCTGTCAAAGTGAGTTCTTAGAGTTCACACCAGTTTGGGAGTCGTAAGACGTAGCAGCTAGATTTGTACAGTGAAGAATGCAGGTCAATAACTACGAACGTTTGAAACTATACATCCAATTGGATCGAGAAACAAACTATTTGATCTTTAATTGTACGATTCTTCAGTTCGTTTCGGGCAGTATTTCAAGGCAGAAGTCAATCGTACTTTTACAACAGTGTATGATGGTACAGACAGGTACAGAGGACATTGCTACTGCTGATCTCATTGACTGACAAGTTTTATGACGCGTCAGACTTTGAAAACGTCGTTCCTTGTAAACCCTCGCTCACTCACCCTCTTTGCCTTTCCCTCTTTATTTCTTTTGAAGTTCAAGAGGCCTATTGACACTGCCAGCTCGTTCCAGCAAAACAAGCAAGAAGGCTGCTACCTACCATACTTACTAACCGAACGCACAACCTGCAAGGACAACAACATGACAACGGACCCTCAACCCCTACAGGCATCACCTCATCAAGAACAGCCAATAAAATCAATCATGGATGAAGACGATCATGATCAAGTGGGATCAATCGATCCTGACGACCCTCTCCTTATCGCACAAACTCTAACTTACGTGACTGACAATGGAAGCGTGGTCATGTCATACTCGTCTGCGCCCTTTTCAAGTTGTACGTTACACCATTGATGATACGTGTATCGACAGCATTGGCTACATGATACACAGCATTGCTTGATTCAGTGTCAGCATACCTTCTCTATTACAGGTGCAACAATCTTTTTACTAACTTGCTTAACTTATACAGCATTCAAATTTAGGCTTTTCTTCTTGGAGGCACTCTTCGTGGCATTAATTGTATACCTAGGCCAAAAAATTGGTGCCCACGGACTTATTCTCTGGATCGCTATCGCCAACCTCCTCATTGTTGCATGGTTTTGGTACAATTCTGTTCGGTCGGTAGAATTGACCACAGATGGTGCCCTACGATTCTGGATCGGAAATATAGAAATAGACGTGCCCTTTGATAAAATTACCGAAATGAGGAGAATCAATGGGGAATGCGGTATTTTCTCCTGCGGGCTTATTCCTCATCGTGGATATCTAACAACCCCATCGGATGGCGTTGCTATAATTACAAGTGTACCCAGCACACCATTTTTTATGTGGCCAAGGAGTGCAGGAAAACCGGAGAGAAGATTGGGGCCTTTCGCGTGTCCGAGACTAAAAATTGTGTTCTCTCCGAATACTGGAGCACTCACTTTTTTGAGAGAAATTGAGGATGAGATGAGAGCAAGCCTTGGCGGGGAAAGTAGAGAGGGTGCGAGAAGCAACGCTGGTGGGTTTACGCAACCTCCTACATTTGATAGCAGAAACAGAGGAAATAATGGTGCTGGAGGAGTTGGGGAGTTTTACGATGTTTAGATTTGCATTCTTCGCATTCTTGACAACAAAAAACGCTCTCTGTTTGTGTGATGCAAGTAAACAGATATGCAAGCGTAATACCCACAAATTGAAGTGTGCGAAGATTCTCATGTCGAAATATTCATGGTGGAATGTCACACAACAATTGGTGGAAGAAGTTGACCCATTCAGCAATTCCATCTAGTGCTACTGACGGATGGCAAAATTCTGTGGCAGCAATTATAATAATGAGATAATATCTATCATACTTTATGTTTTATAATTCCATAATCTTTGTGCCAAATTCTGGTTTAAAATCGAATTGTCCGGCAAATCTCAGCTGCTTCAAACGTTGATCGTTATCTTCGCCTACGCTCGTAAACAGCATCATTATCGCCATCTTCGTAAATAATATTGACCTCTTTTTTGATCGGGATGGTACGTTCAAAACCTTTTGTTTCACTAGTAGTAGCAAAACTAATTATCGTCATCCGCTTCCTCCACGTCCTGATCTTCTTGTTGGCCTGCGCAAGTGATATTTTAGTCAATGGATATGATATACAGAATTCCAGATAAGAATATGGCAAAATTGCATCTTTTCTTCAAAATCTCACCTATATGAAGGCCCTGCACTACCACTAGATGGCAAAAGAGGGTTGTATGATGGACGAGATAAAGTTTTTTTTTTGCTATCATCTTCAGAAGTAGACCCAAGTCTTTGGCCATTAGACGCTTTACTGATTGCACTGTCCTTCAATCGCTTTGCCTTCTTCAATTCCCTATCCTTCTTGGCTTCTTGTGACTTCTTACGAGCCTCCTCCTGCTGCTCTCCACGAACTATCAGCATTTTTTCTTGGAGCTTTGACACTCTCTCTGGCGCAGTCGCTTCAATGTAATTTTTCTTTCTTTTCCGATCAGCAATGTAGTGCTTAATGACTATGATTTATGGTTGTGAGCAGTTGTGAGATCATTTTGTGTATTCACTAATATGTGTTTCAAAAGCACCCGCGGCTGCATTTTGGGTGCGAGGGCTGTAGAAATACACATCAAACTCACAATTTTCTCTGAGATAGCACACCGATGCAACTAAGAAAAAGATATACCATCCATGCTTCTGAATGTAATTGCGGCTGCTGTCTTCGTGGTCCATCTTGTTATTGTTTGTTTTTAGTCGCTGTCCAAATGCACCATTTAGAACCTTTTGCTTGATAAACAAGATTATGCGTCATACAACAAGATCATTGATTATTTTGAAAACTTTAAAAACTGTAGAAAAGGGGATAACGGTAGAGAGTAGTTAACAGAAGAGGTTGACAACAACAGTTATAATGACATACTTGAACTTTGTTACAAAACATTCTCACGTCTTAATTAATTTTGTGCAGAACGAATAGGTACGTCATGATGAATCATAAAATCTTTTTTTCACGTTGCTATAAGACGCTGATGCAGGAAATGACCTTCAAGGAGCGTCACAGCTTACTATTTACTTGTCAACTTCAACTTCACTTACAAACATGTGACGCCAGTAGGAACTTGAAGTTGAACTTTCTCCGTAAAAATAATTGTTTTGTGCTGTTTTGTGACCAATTCTATATCTCATAAAAACACACACAGCAGTTTTACACAATGACCAAGATGATTTCCAACCTTTCCATTGTCAATAAAGAAGACCATGAGGACTCTTCTAAGCGCAGTATTGAACACATCTCCGACGCCTCCTCCGCCACCTCTTCCTCCTCCTCGAATCATCCTACCCCAGATGACTCGACTCAGAACAAGAAATGCAAAACTCTAGGAGAGAAGAAGCTAGACCGTATCCTTGCGAATAGAAAGTCTGCGCGCAGAAGCAGAGAAAGAAGAAAACATCTCCAAGACAACCTCGAGAAATCCGTCTTCCTCCTTACTAGGCAGAATGAAGACATCTCACATCAGAATGACCTATTAAAACAAGAAGTGAGAAACTTGATGACTTTACTGAACGAGAAGAGTCACGGAAATTCGCCCATTCCTGCCCCTGTTGCTGCGCCCGCTGCCGTTGATAATTCCCTCTACCAAGCACTTCTCCTACGAATGGCTGCGTCTGGGTCCAATAACGTCGGAGGAAATAACTTGATGTCCGCAGATCATAATAATTATGCAGATCATAATAATTACGCCGCACTTTTGCAGGCAACGAGGCCATCCGTGCAGAATAACATGCAGTTATCTGATCTTAACCTTCTTGGCGGAGGAGGTAGTGGAGGGCATCAACTTCAAGATAGAAAGAATCAGATTTTATATGGCGGAAGGTGGAATTCTAGGTGAAGGAATGCTTTGGGTGCCTCTCAATCTGTACATATGTGTAAAGAACTAACAGCAAGTTGAAATGAAAAATTCTAATACCGCTTTCTTCCTTTTCTAGTTGCACAACGTCAAACCTCCTTGAACTCAATTTCATGGAACTAAGGCTTGTTCCTTCAAATCCTACTTCCAAATAATAAACGCGTATTTTACACGATGTAAATCGCACAATTTAATTTAGGGTTGCTGTCACTATTCATCTGATGCCAAGGCTTGTTCCGTTAAAACCTACTTCCAATGAATAACCGTGTATTCTACTACACGACGTAAAACGCACAATTTAATTTAGGGTTGCTGTCACTATTCACCTGTTAAGAATTCAAGATTTGATGTCGTGGATGTTTCTAGGAAGGATGTACTGTAAAAGGTTAAGAAATGATATTTTACCCATCTTCAAATAGCATATCATGATGTCTCTAGAGAGTGCAAGATATGCAATTCACATCATTCAGCTACTGATGAAAATTTGCATCATTAGTTCAACGCATCATTAGTTCAACTCAAGTGTCAGTTGTTGTTGTATGACGAATTTTGGAAATGGCCAGCTGTTCAGCACAGCTGCAAGAATGAATGGCCACACCTTCAGCCCAACGTTGAGCTTCCCATGGCCTTGTATGCTTGGAACGTTGAGTAAGAGAAGAGAAGGAAAGAGAAGGAAAGAGAAGGAAAGAGAAGGAAAGAGAAGGAAAGAGAAGGAAAGAGAAGGAAAGAAAAAACGGAAGGATGATGAGCACAGCACAAAATTCAAAAAATAAAAAATACTTGCGTGTTCTTTGATGCCTCGTCACACGCACTGCTGATGACATCTTCTGAAAACTGATGATAGATACCATTTTTACAGCTTTCTCACGTCACAACATTACACAGCCATTGCGTCCATAGCATCCTCATCTCGTAATTCATATTTATTTAATACATCGTAGCTATGGTGAATTATAGATCTGCCGCAGCGGCTCTTGCCATGATGGCGTCAGCAAATGTTTGCACTCAGGCATTCACATCCAACAAGGTCTCGACAACTTTGCAATCGAGTGCTAGAAAGACATCAGCTCAAATTGCAAAGCCATTTGGGATGAGTATTGACAATTCTCGTACGTCGCTTCAAATGGGAGTCATGGAAGATTTCCTTGCAGGTACTGATAATGAGAAGAGGAAGGTAGAGAATGAAAAATATGTTGCAACCCTCGGTCAGCGTGTTGAAAAAATTAATGCACTAGAAGCTACTATTGAAGATCTTGGTGATGATGAAATCCTCGCGAAAACACAAGAATTGCGACAGCGACTGAAAAATGGGGAGGATATTAACGGTGCAATCTTGGAAGAAGCCTTTGCAGTAGTTCGAGAAACAGCATGGTAAGTGTATCATAATAGAACATTGTTACATGTGTGATTAATACTTGACATATGTGCTAATTAAATTTTCGTGCCTGATCGACTTAAATAGGAGAGTTTTGGAAATGAGGCATTACGATGTTCAGCTTACAGCAGGAATAATTCTTCATGATGGACGACTTGCGGAGATGGCAACAGGTGAAGGTAAAACTCTCGTGTCTACCCTGCCATGCTACCTCAACGCATTGACAGGGCGTTCAGCATTTATCATTACAGTCAATGACTATCTTGCGAGACGTGATATGGAGAAGATGGGACAAGTTTACAGATTTCTAGGATTGACTGTCGGGTTGATTCAGTCAGACATGACCGAAGAGCAGAGAAAGAAGGCGTATGCTTGTGATATTGTATATGTCACTAACTCAGAACTTGGATTTGATTATTTGAGGGATAATTTGGCATTAAGTCCTGCACAAACCGTTTTGCCGCAGAGTGGAGGTGGCAAGAACGGAGAATTTGACGGGTTTTGCGTTGTGGATGAGGCTGATTCAGTATTGATTGACGAGGCACGAACGCCTCTGATCATTTCCAAGCAGGTTCCTGCGCCCGCATCCAAATATGCGGCTGCAGAAACTCTGGCTGGAGCGCTGAGACCCAAAATGCATTATGAGGTAGATTTGAAGAATAATAATGTCATTTTGAATGAGAATGGTTACCGTGATTGTGAGAATGCTTTGGGAATTCAAACATTGTTTCAGGTGCCAGATGACGGAACTGGCGCATGGGCTCCGTTTGTCATGAATGCAGTGAAGGCGAAGGAGCTCTTCAATAAGGATATTGAATATAGCGTGATCGAGAAAGATGGAAAGAAGGTAGGAGTGGGCATTATTGATGCTTTTACCGGACGTGTCTTGGATGGCCGTAGATGGAGCGACGGTCTTCATCAGAGCGTTGAAGCAAAGGAGGGAATTGAAGTTAGTGAGATGAGCAAAGTTATCGCGAAAGTCACTTATCAGGTAAGAAATGAGTTTTCAGCAAGCAATGAGAGATGAGCAAAAAATCAATTGTTTGTTTTTCTAACTTAAAGTCTCCGATTTGTGTGTACGCTTCACAGGCCCTATTCCGGCAATTTGCTCGTCTTTCTGGAATGACTGGAACTGCCCTAGCTGATGCGACAGAGATCGAGCTCACCTATGGCCTAAAGGTCACGCCAGTTCCAACTGCACTTCCTATCGCTAGACGTGACTACCCTGATGTCGCTTTCAAGACCAGAAAGGGTGCTGATGAAGCATTGGTCAAAGAGGTTATCAACGTTGGAGGGGGAGAGTCAGATGGACGTCCTTGTCTTATCGGAACCACCTCTGTGGCGCAAAGCGAACAGATTGTTGCAGCACTAGCAAGAAGAGGAGTAAAGGCTGAGTTGTTAAATGCTTCTCCAAAGAATGCACCACGCGAGTCTGAACTTATAGCACAAGCGGGGCGTATAGGAGTTGTGACTGTTGCTACAAATATGGCTGGTCGTGGTACTGATATTCTTCTAGGAGGGTGTCCCACGACGATGGCTCGTATCAAAACTAGATCAATTTTAGTACAGCAGGGTGTCATTAGTACCGAAGAAGCGCAAACTCTACCACCAACTCCTGCAGATAACTATTTTCCATGCCCTCTTGACGAGGACACTTCTTTTGCGCTGAAGAATGCAGCTGCAGCAATTAAGAAGAAACTAGGGACTGAGATGACAGCTATTGATCTTGATGAGCTTTTGACTGTCGCAACAGATACTACAGAAGGACCCGATGATCCTGAACATATTGTATTTCTCCGAGATGCAGCAGATGCTGTGAAAGAGCTCTATAAAGAAGTTTTAAGCGAAGAGAAGGAGGCTGTCAAAGAAAGGGGTGGCCTTTATGTCATGGGAACAAACCGTCATGAAAGTAGCCGCATCGATCAGCAGTTACGCGGGCGCGCAGGACGTCAGGGGGACCCTGGTACTTCGCGTTTTTTCCTCTCCTTCGAAGATGACATGTTTGTTGTGTTCGGTGGAGACAGCTTGAAAAACATCTTGAAAACATTCCGCGTATCCGATGATATGCCCGTTGAAGCACCACAGGTTTCTAAGGCGCTCGACAAGGTACAAGTCGCTGTTGAGGAGAAATACCGTGATATTCGTGAACAAATTTTGCAGTTCGATGATGTGCTAGACAGCCAAAGAAAACTGACTTACAACCGTAGACAGAAAATTCTGTTCAGTTCTCTTGAAGACACCTTGGATGTATTCAGAGAGTACAATGCACAGACTGTTGCAAGTATTGTGAAAGCGCAGACGTCTGAGGAGGGTTCAGTTAATGTCGAAAAGATTCTTGAAAAGATTGCACAATTTTTTCCTAGTGCTGCGCCGTTCGTTACGATGGGAGATCTCTCTGGCCAAGATGAAGATAAAGTCACAGCATTCATCTCTGTTGCTGTTGATGAGATATTTACGAATAAGGTAGCTGAACTTGACACAAAGGCAAAGGCGGAAGGTAGACCACCCATGTCTCTTGCTCGTTCTGCAAACTATATTAACCTTATCACTGTGGACAATGCGTGGAGTGATCATTTACAGAATATGGAAGACTTGAAAGAGAGTGTCATCCTGAGAAAGTATCAGAATCTAGACCCTGTTGCAGAATACAGGGAGGAATCATTTAGCCTTTTCCAGGGTCTTGAGGATAAGATGAGGTTTAATGCTGTGTACTCACTATGGCAAAGTCTAAACTAATAAACAGTCAGTCAATCGATGAATTTAATATTTGATTATTTCCTCTTCGTGTCCCGATGACGGGAATCTCGAGGAGTCATCTTTCTGCTGTCCAGGTCGCTTCGACCCGTATCACGATTACCGTTTCTTCGAAAGGTACTACTGTTCCTTGAATTCCTTGATCCTGCATTTTCATATTGGTCACTGTGATAGGCATGATTATGCCTCCTACGATTATTGGAGTAATTATTATGCCTTCGATCATCACCATTATAATCTTGATTGTCATAAAATCGTTGTGGGCTACGATCCCTCCTCTTTGGGGGACTCCTGGAACGGCTCCAATCTATGTTTGTTCTAACATGATTGTCTCCTCGAGTGGGTTCCTGCTCTCTGCTTCTTTCTTTGCTGCGACTTCTGCTTCTAGACCTTGATCTAGATCTACTTCTTGATCTGCTTCTACTCCAAGATCGTCCTCGATTCCAGTGATCCATCTGATTGCCGGAATTTGATTCTCCTGTTTCCAATTTGGTGTCATGTCCAATAACAGTTCCCTCTACTGGGAGAGGATCAATACTACAGTGAAAGCGTTGCAATGGAAGATGCATGTAACGTCCCTGATAACGACGAACGCCTCGTCCTTTGTATACAGTACCTCCTGGACTTATTCGTCCTTGATCGGCTGAAAGTCTGTCACGAAGAGATGTCAAGCAACTACTCGGTGGAGGGATGGCATCATGTACGCCCTCATATTCTTCTGGTGGCTGTACCTTGCTTGAAATGTCCATCATAGAGTAATTAATTTCAGTGCTGGAAAACGTGAACGTCTCACCATGTGTCCTATCTTTCGGAAAGCTTTCATCTATTCCACTTAAATGTCCATCACTTTCAATAATTGATCCACCACAATCATCTGTATCGACATGCACTACCTCACTTGCTGCCAGAGAACCAAATGATTTCACAGATCCTGGCCGTGATGTAGTACCAGTAGAACTTGCATTTGATCTAATGGATCCAGCAAGTGATGTCGCCAAAGAACTAAGTCCTGTGCTCCCCACCCGTTCCAATAGACTCCTGTTGAGGGGAGGACCCATATCATTCAAAGCAATCCTTGTGACAGGGAGAGAACCAAGAACGGCACCCTGCAGTGGCGAGGCTCGAAAAAGGGCTACAGCACGTTGATTTCTATTCAGGGTATACGAGGGGAAATCGTCATGAGTCCACATGGTTGAAGTTTCAATCGCAAACTCAACCCCACGCTCGATTTTTCTTCTCCCTGGCTTGTCTATAAATGGCGATTGACCAGGATTTGCATTACCAGAATGAGCCGTTCCGACACTAGCCATGTCAATATCTTCAGAACAAATTGTAGCAGCATCACTCTTGACTGTCGTTTCCGAGGCCGCATAAGTTACACCATTTGGGAAGGTGGTAATGACGACCTTGCCAACAGACGTATCATCACCGTCTGTGAAGGGCAGCTTGAAATCGCCCTGTTCTGCAAAAACTAATTTTGTCTCACTTTTTTCGCTCATGCCTCCGAGAGAACTCCCTCCACCTCCGAAAGAACCATTGCCATCAATTCTTTCTTTCACATATCCAATTGATCCAAGAGAGCGCATAGACATGGACCTACCAGCCGAAATACCGTTCTCGATAGAAGATGCTGATCTATTTTCTGTATCATCACCAAGGACTGATTCAGGTGGATGCACAATAATCGACTCCAAATCTTCCTGTGTAGGAAACGATGCCGTATCTGAAAAATTAGAAGCGTCTGATGATCGATCATCGGGATCATTTTGATTACTATCATCGTTTGAGTTATTGGAGTTCTCATCACGATTACCAGTATCATTATCATTGTTGTCAGCATAATTATTGACACTGCCTCCCCCACCTCTGATTCTGGACTGATACATAAAATTCGGTCGAAGAGCTGAATGAAGATCTTGATCAGCTCGGTTGTAGTGATCGCTACTACTTCTTATGCTATCGTTAGAACAGCACGAAAGAGAAGAGTTCCCACTGCCGTTGATAACACGATTCCGGAAAGATGGGCCTCTATTTGGTTCATCGTGTTGATCACCTTCCACATTTGAATAACCCATAATGCTGGGAATAGCCTCGTAGCTTGAATTTTAAGATACCAAATATATTCAAATGGTGACAGCTCTTGCTGAAATGGTTTTATTAATGGTATTGCAGCAGAAGGTCCAGGCAAAGGTGGAAAATAAAAAATGAATGATCACAAAATCTATGTAGGCGTTTTTTTTATGTTTTTTATGGACAGGAGAAGAGGAGGTGCATCATCGTTTGCTATTTATGTGCATGTGTGGCCTATTTTATGATCGCACGTTATGTGTGGGTTCAGTTGTCAGAGAGGCCCTTCATGACTCGATCGATCATCATTTGGTTTTTGTTCGTTGATCTATCTACCTACCGTACAGCTTCTATCATCTTTACAAACGTCAGTCCAGCTATTCGACAAATAACAGCCTAAATGACTCTTGATCAAGAAAAACTGTCCAACCTAAATGATATAGCTAAATTAGTGTGATATTCTCCCCACTCATTTGGATCTCAGACGCGACTCGACTGTTGAATTGGATAATGATTGCAGGAGGTCTGTGTGCTGTGTGACACCTAAGTACAGGCAAGCAGGTAGGTGACAGGAGACAGTCCACAACAGTCTACAGTCTAGCTCGTTGATTCGTGACCTTCACTTCTTGCTTTAGTTTCAAATTCTATTCTCAACTTATTCAACAAATACCCTCTTCGCTGCAGATATAATGGAAACAGAGAAATCCACTTTGAACAAGGACCAGTCTCCGGCGGCAACACGCCGTTCCAATCCACACAAATCTCACAAAAAGGCAAAGAAACAATTCTCTTTCACAGCAGACTCTCCTTACTTTACATCTTATGTTGACAAGGAGATGAGAAGCCTCAGTGTTTTGACAGATACACTGCGTGATATTTCATCCAAAGCCAAGACATTTGGCAAGTGCGGAGTGCTCATGTCGGAAGCTACAAGGAGATTGAGCCAATCTTGTAAATTGCAATCAGCAAAAGCAGCCAATGGCGAAGGAAATGACGAGAATAATACAAACTTGTCGGAAAAAGAAAGGCAAGCGGTCTCGGAACGCAAAAAAAGTGTTGGTGATATGATGGGTGTCCTCCAAGTGCTGGGTAACGTTTTGGATGAAGTTGCAGATGCCCAGATGCTCGTGTGTGAATCGCTCGAGGCATCATTGAGTATAACACTTGAAACTTTTATCGGCACTGAACTGAATCAGGCCACAAAATTAAAGATGGAAGCAGAGGAAATGACCGAAGATGCCGAAGCTTCCTTTGCAAAGTATCTCCATGGAAAGAATGCATACGGCGCATCGTCATCTGGCGAAGCTGAGTTGAACGTAAGTTCCTCATGGAATAAAATTAGTGAGGGTGTTGGGAATCAGTTGGGAAGGATAGGATTGACGGCATCTTCGAGTAATGAATTGTCTCCTAGTAGATTGCGAAAGGGGAAAGATATCGGAAAGGATAAGCCTAGAGGGGAGCCGGTGGACAATGCCCTCTATGCAGCAAATTTGAAGCAAAACCTGGAAGATATTCGTCTGGCACAAGCTAATTCTGAGCTGAAACGGTTTCAATTATTGAAGCATTTAGACGCATTGAAGGTGAGTGTTTGTCTTGTTATCACTGAAGGTTGATATGACGCTCCATCCAAACGCAAGCTGAGTATTGTTGTTCCTTTCTTTAGACTCGACGTAATTTTGGACTTGGTGAAAGCATTTTGGCATCGCTCAATGGGATCAAAGCTTATTTCCATCACTGCTCTGATCTCACTGAAAGCCTTCAACCAAGACTACAATCTATTCAACTACAACAAAAAGAGGCACGTGATAAATATGATTCGCAACAGGCACCACTTGAATTTCGCGAGAAAGGCTTAATGCAGGCAATCAATGAAATTAATGTTTCAGCAGCTAATGCAGGTGTAATTGCTGATGCTATAAGTAGAGGGCAGACAACTGGATTGGGTGCAAGTATGATTGCGGACCAACCAACATCCTTGGAGGATATTGAAGAAGAGACTAAAATATGGGAGCTTCCTCGTCTTTTGACCGAGCACGCATTGTACATGAGAGACCCCAAACCGGGGATTGAAGTCGAAGGTTGGCTTTATAAGAAAGCCCATAGCCGTATGGCAATGAGCACTTGGAGCAAGCGATGGTTTGTGCTTGATAAAACTGGTATATACTATTTGAAAGGAGGATCGCTCAGCGAAAACGGAAAGTTAGGATCTTCAAATGGGTCACTAGAAAGAGTAAAAGTTTGTGATATTGTGCTTTGTACCGTACGAGAGGTGAATGATAAAGGAAGGCAGTCAAACAGCATACGGTTTTGCTTTGAAATTCTTAGTCCAAATAGTCGACCATATATGCTACAAGCTTGTGGTCCAGTTGATTTTCAAATGTGGGTTATCAACATACGCACATGCTTAGAGAAGCAATTAGTACAAGGCAATGTGCCATCTGATGATCAACTGCTGAAACGAGGTACTCCGAAGGTTCACAGAAGCTCTAGAGGGAGTCGCGTAGACTCCCCAGGTACAGGTAGAGTAAACGCAGATGACATATCTACGGCAGATAGCAGTTCAACAGCCTCGAAGAATCCAATTATCAAAGAAATACTTGATCAAAATAAATCTTGTGCTGATTGTGGCAAATGGCTTCCCGAGTGGGTTTCAATAAATCTCGGAGTCATGATTTGCATCGAATGCAGTGGTGTTCATCGAAGTCTTGGAGTTCATGTAAGTAAAGTTCGCTCCATGAGATTAGATCAACTTAGTAATGCAGAATATGCACTTGTGAAGGCACTTGGAAACGACTTTACAAATTCCATATGGGAAGGTGGTACGCATAACCAAAAAGGGTGGAAGAAGCCAGTGGGAACAGATTCGAGAAAAGCGAAGGAGGAGTGGATCAAAAGCAAATATCAATGGAGAGGTTTCATTGAGTTCAAAAGTGGAGATGGAAATAATCAAGAAGAGAGAGAAGCACGGTATAATACCGATCTCTACGAGGCTGCAAAACGATGCGATGTCAGAGCAGCTGCAGCTGCACTTGCCAAGGGTGCAGAGTAAGTACAAATGTGTTTCTTGTGTTTCGAATACTGGCTCAGGCATGACTTAACCCTTCCATGCTTCACTCATACACCATTTAGTGTGAATTATATAAATATCCAAGACCAAGAAAATACGCCACTCCAAGCCTGCGTTTTGAGTAAAAGTGAAGACCACGAAGATTGGATGGGCATTGAAACAGCAGAACTGTTAATTCTTAATGGAGCTAAACTTGACAATTCTACAACTGGCAACAAACAAAACGTTCTTGATACCGCTCTTTTAGGAAATGCCGACCAACAAATGATGCAATATCTCACGGCAAGAATTAGTTGAGCAACACTACTACTGGTGTTTACTGCAGTAGATGGCTACCATAGTTAGAACTATTAAAAAGAAACTTTCAAAAATTCAAATTTAAATGATGTTCATACGTCGGTCATAGGTACTATGAAGGGCTCTTGTATCTTATAACATCATCATCATACATCGGTTATTATTGCTTGAACCTGCTTGCGATTGCGTAGTAGTGATCAAACTGGTGAACGTCTGTCCGTAGATAGGCCTTTCTTTGGCACCCATACCATACGTAGGTAACTGTACGTATGTAACTAGCTTATTATCAACGAGCGATGAATTCTCAAGACACTTTTAGGCTAAAAATAGTTCAAAAATAGGGTTTTCCATAATAGTAAATTACGTAAATACTCACCGGTATAAGTAGCCATCCATCACGCTCTCGTAGTCCAAAGAACAACGAGTA
>Ga0306864_1000451_pt1 | contig 19141 bp, 21 predicted proteins | sample AntRauTorckE5430_FD_190448 | JGI IMG/M metagenome (GOLD analysis project Ga0306864, IMG submission 190448) | Saline lake microbial communities from Rauer Islands, Antarctica - Metagenome Torckler E5 #430 (v2) (version 2) | ecosystem: Environmental > Aquatic > Non-marine Saline and Alkaline >...
GTTTGCTCATGAATTTTCGATTATTGATTCCACTAAAGAATCTAGCCATGTTTCCTATTCTTGAAGGATCTATGATTAGACTCGTGCTATCATCTGTTTGGGATCGAAAGATTATCATGAAAATTAAATCAGATGAAAAAATTTTAAACAAGTTATCCAAGAATGGAAACAAAACATACCCCTCGTTTGTAGCAAATTCATCAAGCTATCGCTGCTTGTATTACCCGTCTGATCCACAGGTGTCACCTCGCCAACATATTTTGTCATGATTGTATGCCTTATTAATTTCACAAGAGACTTGACCATGAAGCCTATGCTTTCATCATACACAACCTCCAGAGGAGGAAGTACTCCTTTCTTCAAATTCGCTTTGTACTCTAGAAATAGTTGAACATTCTTTTTGCTCAGTGGGGCCACTGTGTTGAGGTCCAAAGTTGCATTATTCATCGAAGCTGAGAGAGCACGATGATACGCTAGTTTTTCACTGTATATCTCCATTCCGCAATATTGCTGCAGCGATTGATGATATAGATCTCATTATTAATTCCGGATCTTGGGGCGGTTCGGGAAGCTTGAATAGTTGCTTGTCCTTGTTTCGAGATAAGAAGATCCCTTCAACAGATTCTGATACTCTTGTCTAGGGGAAGTATGTTTTCCATTGTGACCTAGTACGTATTAAAGCAAAAGCTTCCTTGTGGCTGATGCAAAATTCAGCAATATCCGTGAAAGGCAAGTGCAATAATGATGAAATTCCGTTTCGGTTCGTCTTCATCTGTAGAACAATATCTTCAAAACTGGTGAAAGTACATTCTCCGTTAGTACATCGAGGGCATGACCAGTCATCGCGAGGTATATTGACCATCACAGGACGAAGACAGTATGTGTGATACCCCTTGTCGCAGTCGTCGCAAATCAGCAAGGAGTGATCTTCCTCACCCGCTCTGCAGATTTCGCATTTCGTAGACACGAATGGAGTATAAGAGATAAAGTTGTATGCCATAGCAGGGTCGTGTCCTTGTTGAAGCACACCTTTCCTACTATGACCATTCCTGTTGTCTGCGATGCGATGAACTTTGAGAGCAATGGCTTCAAGATGGTCACAATCCTCTTCAGAACTATCATCCTCGTCCTCATCGTCATGGAAAGGCTAGGTGTGGAGATTCAAACCTGGTTTAGATAGTGTCATTATCTCATCTGATTCACTCGAGGCAAAATTAGTTATGTTTTTGGACACGGTGGGGGCCACTCTAAGAATGGCAATTGTGAGTGTTTGCTCTCTTCAGACTTGCCACCTATCGAATTATTAAACCCTGATTCTGGATCAGAGAGAAGCCAGTGATTAATGCGTTTATAAGCTATCTTTTGATCAGATATTTTGTAAACAACGATTTTTTGGAACTTCATTAGATCTATTTCAACTTATTTTTCCACCTGATTGGGAATCCAGATAGTAGCTAGAATGGCACCGTTATTAGACGGGTCTTTGTTGAGTGCAGGTAAAACCATTACCATTTACATTCGTATGACACCTACAACCTATAACATGAGGTATATCTTGTCAGTACCCTATTTGTATGATAATACATGGAGATGGGGTAATGCACTATTGGGAATTGATAGTGCTGCCAGCAAATATGAATCTACATTTCAGAAAGAAACAAACCATTCAGATGTGGACGGAATTTGTCTTACAATGCAGCAAAATATTGAACAATTAGTCAGCCACAATCATGAATTGCGACATGGCAATAAATACTCCTGCTGAGAATGGATGATGTTACATTAAAATTACGATCACGTTTTTATTCACACCAACAGCATGAAGCCTTCGTTGGTGAAAGCCTCGTACACTTGATTGGTGAAAGGTTGCAATGCTTTCCGTTCAGTGAGAGGTATGCAATTGCCTTTGGGTTATGTTTCCTCTTCGTCATATTTTTAAAATTGGGGCAGCCGTCCATTCTTGCATTTGTTCCTTGCTGTCTTCCTTGAGAGAACTCACTGCTAGAACTGAAATATCATGCAATGTTGAAATAATTCATGGCCATTGTTTTACAGACAGATTAGTCATCGACATTTTCTATGATATTCTTGTCCTTTCTCATCAATTCTTTGCTAGCACAAGGTGGCGCTAGTCTTAGCTCTAGACTGTGGGTGGCTTCCTTCTTATCCAAACGGCTGACAAAGAGGATTCATACAAACCAGGCCAATAAATAAGGAATCTACGACGCGTTGTCATGATTACATGGACTCGAGGAGGCGATCTGATAGACACTATTAGCGAAGAATATTTCCTTCTTGCGATACATCAAATTTTTCTTTCAGACTCTTAGTCACTCTTGATATTATTTAATATTTATCAAGTTTCATTCTAAAATAAAATGAGTGATGTTGATCTTGCAAAGATCAAATACAGTTTCAGACATGGATGCTTTCATTCAGCATGCCAAGATGCTGCAAATGCATTGAAGAAGGAATCGTGCAATCGGGAGATTCTAATGTATTACAAAGCAGTGTCTCGAGCAATGAATGGATACGTTGACGACCTTGAGTTCCTGAGGAAAATGAATCGTGGAAAATTGGAATATCCAATCATTTGTGCTTTGCAATATTTCTATACAAAATTGGATGCCAATGATCACATATTACAAAAGCTCAAAATAGGATCAACAGCTGCATTTTTGTGCATTAATGCGGAAGGTGCTATTTTGGCAGCAGAGTTTTCCATTTGGATATCTCACAATTGTTTTGAGACTAGCTGTTGTCTTGATAAAATATCAGCACTTCGACCGAACGCAGACACAGAGATACAAAGAATACGGCTCTGGTTGCAAGTTGTATCAGACCAAGAGTTCGTGGACATTGATAAACCTCTTAAACTTGAATGCGCAGGGAAGTCCAAGGATATTGACTGTCTAATGGCCCTTGCAAGGTGATTTGAAGTAGCCGTTATCTTTTAGCAATTGCACTCATCATTCAGCTATTCTCAACATTTTCATTTGCGAATTACACAGGTATCACGAGGTGAAAGGAAACACCACTGAAGCATTTAATGCTTTACGCAAAGTCAAGAGTCTAGAAAGTACTTTCTTCCCTGTATTCATCGAGATTTCAAAATTGCATCTCTCCATGACCAATTTTGCATTGGCAGAGGAATCCTCGAGGATTGCTGCTGCAATGGCAACCAAGCATATTGAGGCTCAGCACACTTTGGTAATGACAAAGCTTTTAAATCGCAGTTACAAAAAAGAGCACCATATTGATCTTCAACTGTTGTTACAATTATTTGTTAATCAAAAAGTCCCGCTTCACTCTAAGCTCTGGCCCCGATCTTTGCAGCTTTTCTCTCGAATATGCGGATATGATAAAGCTGTACTTCAGGTGGTAGTTGACACGATGATAAACATTTGTGGCAAGTCGTTCCCAGTTGATATCTCATTATCTTTAGAGTATGCAAGAACTCTTCGATGTCTTGGAAGGTATGGCGAAGCATTATCCCAGTATCAAGTTGCGTCACAGATTGATGACAGTCACATGGCTGAAGGTTTAGTACTATGCCAAGTATTAAACGGTGATGTAGAACAAGCTATGCAACAGATTGAATTCATTGAGCTTATGCAAGAGGATAATGTATCGTGAGTCTTACCTTTCCATATATAATGTAGCAAACGCCCATTGGATCTCTATCATTCTCATATCAATCATGCCAGTGCGACAGTCGAATTGATGCTTGCGAAAGTTCTTGTTCATAGAGAAACCGATAGTCGCTGCTTTGAAGAAATTTTTAAAACTGTTGAGCTTGCCTTACGACCCTTTCAAACCCATAGAGGGACATTAAGTGCTTATGGAACATGCGATTTGTCTCTAATTCTCTTACTTATTCAGCACGTTATTCATCACCTTGATTTTGCTAGAGGTGACGAAAACGAAAGTAGGATATGCTCAATTATTATGAGACTCATCAGTTTGTATCCTTCAAACAATGAAGCGAGTTGTCTTTTATCCAAAGTGCAGCTGAAATTAAAGGACTACGAAGGATTTAAAGCAACTTTTGATTCATCTCTTAAACATAGCCATGAACCAGCACTTGCAAAGATTACCAAGGCTCAATATTACCTATTAACAGGACAAATAAAAGCAGGGCTGGAGATACTGGAAGAAGCATTGAGCGAAAATTTCTCCATACAAAATCACCCATACTTTTGCTTTGTCAAAGGATCATTGCTTCTCGAGATGGTACGTAATTATGTAATAGCAAATAGTCACTACGAATCCGTGCGCTAATGTTTTCCTTCTCCACAAATGAATCACCAGGGAGAGATGGAAGTAGCTGATAAGCACCTAACAAACGTATTACATTTTCTCTCCACAGCGTCAACCAATCAAATGATAACTCTAATCACAAAACAAGATATTATCAAATGCTTCATCGACAAGAGCAAAGTTCTGAAAAAGCAGAATCGTACAGATTCTATTAATGACTTATTGCCTCTGATGGACCAGATCTTTATCAGCCCAATGGTATTCGCATGTTTGAAAGCAAAAAGTGACTTGCTTTTGGAAATTGGGGATATGGACAAAGCTTTGAATCTATTCAACATCATACCAAAAGTGAGTCACTGGGTAATCTCTTCATGCCATTCAAATTTGTGTCTCCTCACTCCTTGCTCCTGTCATTACATTTTTGTTTTGTGCAAGGCATCCGGTGACTACGAATCCGGACAATTTGCAAAAGCTGATATTTACTTGAAACATAATTACAGAAGTGAGTACATTGAATGCTATAGAAATGTGTCTCTTGTTAATGAATCACTCGAAACGTTATCAATGCTTGGAGATGCCTGCGTTAAGATGGCAAACCCTTTAGCACTCAAAGCCTACCGTCGGGCGTTGGATTTTGATCCACTGAACGAGGACTTGGTGTTGAAAATCAGCTCAATTCATATTAATGCTGGTGATACGGATAATGCTGTGCACATATTGTCAAGGTATTTGAAACGCGCACCACAAAGCAATAAAGTCAAGATTGAATTGATCAATCTCTATTCCATCCTCGAATATGACAAAGAGGCGCTGCTTATGTTGCAATCATGTACATACAATCAAGAGGAAGTAAAAACCCTCGACCGTGACGCATATGTTCAAATTTTGATCGCAACTGCAGACATATACTGTAGAAAGAGGCAGTATGAGAAAGCAAGAGATTGCTTGATACAAGGAATAGATATACTCTCAAAATCACAACCCAAACAGAAAGGGAAGATATTGGCAACGGTCCTGTCCAAACTTGCGGACTGTCACGCACATTTAGGATACATCCAACTTGCCGTTGGCTCTATTCGATCAGCTCTTCAAATTCATCCAAAGGGGCAAAGTTATTACTTGCAACTTGCTAAACTTTTTTACAAAGATAACCAATAAAACAAATGCATTCTAATATGTGAAGAACATTTTATTCACAATGAAGAGAATTACATTCATAATGAAGAGACTATGCTCTTGATGATTGACTCGTTCATGAAAAAATCAGAACTTGAGACAGCGTTAAAGAAATGTGCTGCTGCCTATGGAAAGCACAAGAATTATTCTCGGTTACTCTGTAAGTACATCATACTTCTGCAGAAAATGGGAGAAATCTCTCAAGTCAATAAAATTTACGATGATTTGGAGACTTTAGAATTTGAGGGAAATGTAAACGATGGGCAGCAGATGTGCACGGTAAGAACATGACATTTTTCGAGCAAAGAATTGTACATGGAATCCCAGATACTTCACTCATACTTCATTATTCAGGGACTGTGCCGACAATTCCTAGGCGATACCGTTGGAGCTCTCGAATCATTCAATGCAATTAGGAATTCTGAAAAATGGTCTCACGAATCTCTGAAAAATATGGTTCGCATCTATCTTAGGATGGGTGACTTTGACTATTGGAGCTCTCTTCACAAAGGTATTCATGCACGAGACGTTGATGGGACCTCAGAGGCTGCAGACAGTCTCTTATCAATCTTAGAGAAAACACTACCTGAAGACAGAGAAGTATCCGTCTTTAGAGGTTATTGGGAAATGATAGTTCTGGGTGGAAGCAACATTTTGGATAGATTCAATAACATTCTTCGTGATGACGAGGTAAGAAATCAATCCATCTCCTAGTGTGTGTCACAACTAATACCAATACAACAATACTGAAATCACATCTACTTTGCAAAGAACTACATCCCTGCACTCCTGGCTCTCGCGCTACAGGGAGTTAGTACGCCAAAAATCATGCGCAATTCTCTAAAGAAAATCGCAATGATGCCGTTCGACATTTCTTATGCAATTGAATTTGAACACAGCTACTTACTTCTTGCGGAGGATTATATTGAACGGGGAAATTTTGATCTGGCTAATGACTTGGCGAAACGCTGCCTCTACTATAACCGATCATCAATAAAGGCTTGGGAGATTTTCGGAAAAACAACAGAGCTACAAAATGGCAGCTGCAATGACGTTGTACAAAGCTACGAAAAATGCTGGTCATTGGGAAATAAAAGTTCCCACCTCTCAGGGTATCGATTGACTGCTCTTTACATCAAGATGAATAAGCTCACTGAAGCATTGAATACTCTTCCACGCGTTTATAGCCTTTCTCCCGAAAATGTTTCATTCAAGAGTTTGGTTTCCACACTTGCTCTTTCGTTAAGACCCTGACTGCGCACGTGACTGCAGTTTTGTTGTGAATATGTGGATACCTAAAGGAATACTCGTCCCAATACAGGTAGATGGTACTACTGTTGTAAGTAGTGCCCCATCATGAAAAAAGAAAAAGATACAGTTCAATTTTATTCTAAAGCAGGCCAAAGAACCTTTTTTCTTTTTTGATTCATATCTACCAGACAGATGCGGTTGTAAAGAGGCTTATGCTGACAAATGCTGACGTAGACCATCGGAATCATCTTTAGTCGTTTTGATTGGCCCACATGACACCTCACAACATTATCACAGTTTCGGAATCTCACTACTTGAACAACATCATTAGAGATCATAGATACTTAATTAGACTCCTCATGAACACAAAAAGATATTAATAATATTAGAAGACCCAACGACAGCAATAGGTGCTAAATATATACTTCACCCGTTAAAAAATGCGTAGCAACAGAATCAACTCAGTAGTTGCCGTAGCGTTGGCACTTAACTACAATGTGGGAGATTTCTCTGTCACTGCCTTTTCTCTTTTCCCTCGTGGTACATCTTATTTGAACTCTCTGCATTCTGGTTCAATTTCATCAACGAGCGAATTGACATTTACCAATAAATCATTGCGGCAACCAACGAATCTGTTCTCCACAAAAAAGTTGTCTCGTCCTGAACGCAAGGCACTAGAGCGCGAGAAAAAGGCAGCAACACAAAATGGTGCCAAAAAAAAGAAACGTGCACCCAAAAAGTTTGAGCTGCATTCAAATAACGTGTCCGAACTCACGATCAATTCAACAGCAGATGATGTTGTTAAGGCCATCAAAAGGTAAGACGCGCAGATTCGTTAGGTTGCAAAATCTGACTGTCCATTCCATAAATGTCTTCTGTTTGTCAATTTTCTAACAATATTGTTTTAAATGCCTCTCTGAAAAGATGTCAAAGTCGCCATGATGTTCATGATTTGAAAATAATTGCCAACTTTCTAGTTGAGGAGGTTGATGAATCATTTGGCTTTGGTTTCAGGGGTTCCCTTCTTGCTCGTTTGGCAGTTGCTGCATTGCATATGTCAAATGATGGAGCCGCGACATGTGAAATAGCAACACGTGCTATCAATCTCCGTCGAACTGAATATCGGTCATCAATGCTTCCAATGGAAAGTGCAGCAATCGTAAGAGGTCTATTGAGAATTTCGAATGTTACAGATGCGCACAATATCTTAGAGGATGAATTAAGTCTTCCCATGGAAGGAACACCGATTGATTCCCCTGAAGCCCAGGACAAAATCAAGCATAGAGCTTACTGTATATCATCTTTGGCTTCTAGACATTTCTATGAATTAGAACCAGTTCTGGCAGTAAAAGCTTGTAATATGCTCACAGAACTGGGACCTAAAGTGCGTTTATCTGGCCTTACTGCAGAAGATTTGAATATGCCCTGGGCACGCATCATACAGGGAGCCGCACAGTGCGAGTCCGCAAGGAGAGACGATTCAATTGAAGTTGATGATTCGAGCATAGAAATACCCTGTAATGTTGTCTATTCTGTATTGACTGCAATGACCAGCTTTCCATCTCAGAATGATGACGAGACGTACGAAGCATTGTCGAATGCTCTAGTACGCAGATGCCTCTTTGTTACTGGTGCAGTCAGCATGGAAGGTTGTCCGAAAGAAGACCGTGGTGAAGTTGTTTTTATCGGAAGAAGCAACGTTGGAAAAAGCAGTCTTGTGAATATGGTGCGTGTATTACATTGATGATACATCTGATTTTATTTTTTCTGTCCGTCTAATACAGTCTCATGTCTCATTCTTTGTGCTATTGCGTTGAACAGGTCACAAATCGCAAGTCGTTAGCTTACACCAGTAAGAGGCCAGGAAAGACCCAACAGTTTAACTTTTTTGCTGTAAACGATAAACCTGGAAAAGAAAAAGAAATTAAATATGGTGACTTCGTTCCAGGTGATCAAGACCCAGACTCATTTAATATCTTAGATGTACCTGGATTTGGATTTGCAAAGGTTCCTCAGGAACAGCGGAAGGCATGGTCCGATTTTTTGGCACAATACATAACAACGAGGAAGAAGTTAAGGGTCATTTTTCACCTTATTGATGGTAGGCATGGTCCAATTGACGAAGACAGCAATATCATGAAACAGGTCGGTGAGACAAAGCCAGATGGTGTAAAATATGTCATTGTTTTGACCAAAGCTGATAAGAATGTCAAGGGTCCGAACAGCACAAATACAGGCAAGGTTACGAAGGATGTCCTTGAGAGAGTAAGGAAAGCAGCTCAGCTCAATAACGTTGGAAGTGCACCAATTCTCCTCACTTCAGCAGAAACAAAGCTAGGGCGCGATGATATTTGGAGATACATGAGGAATGCCGCTGAAGCCTAGCTAGATTTACTACAGACAAAGATAAAACGCTATTACATTACAGTAGATATACACTATTTCTCTTCCCTCTTTACCATCTCTTGCAGGCCTTTCTCATGTGCCGAATACGAATTGACATGAACCAAGAGCCCTGCAAGTTTGGGACCAATTCCAGTGATACTCTTTAACGATGTCACGGTTTCTGGAACTTTGTAATTAAACTGATTTTTCACTTCCTTTGCAGCTTCGATTATATGCTTTGCTTTTACATTTGCGAATAGGACAGAAGCAATCATTTTTGAAATTACTTCTGGGTCTGCCGTGCACAAAGTTTCTGGGGATAGATAACTTTTCTCTTTGATTTGCTCTATATTGGATTTACTTTCATCTCCTTGCAAATACGAAGAATTCTTAGATGACTCTCGAAAATGATTTCGAAGCAACACCATTGCTTTACGAACCGTACCCTCGTGTGCTTGGCAATGTAACCTTGCCGCAATTAAAACCTGAAAACGTCTGATCTCGATCGGCGCATCAGAATCTGCAAAAGTTTGCCATTTTTTCCTGCATTCTGCGAGCTCTTCATCCGTCTTTTTCGAATAATCACAATTGTTTATAACTTTTACCATTGTTTGCTTCCTCTTTTTTGCAGGTGGTTTGATTGCTCCTTGTGACAGTATTTTCTTAGATTTCTTATTCGTTGCTTCCTTTGATTGGGACTTCAACATTTCCTCTTCTGCGCTACTTGACTTCAATAGGTCTGCAAAATAAGATGATTCTAGTCCTCCCAAATCATGGGCGAATTTTAGGAACGGATTTGTAGCTTTTTCTTCTCCAACATTGTCAGCTCTGTTACCGGCAACATCGCAATCAGTACTACCCGTGCCAATATTATTAGGTTGGAGAGGAGACGATGATTTTGTTTCTGACCCTTGCGTGGATGCGGGAGAACATAAATCAATCATGGACGACGAACATGTTTGCCTCGCGCTCCTCACGCTCTCATCATCTGCAAGAACATTCTCTACATTATTAGTCTCTCGTTTAGGATACTTATTTTCACAGAGACTACGATTAGTACAAGGAGAAATACCTCTCAACGATGAGGCTTCTACTGTGTTGAAACTGGAATTATCAACTGCTATTTCATCCCCCGTGACCCTGTTCTCTTGACTATTGAAATCCATCGTTTGGATCGGCTTAGTGACACCTAATTCTGTTGTCTTCGTATCATCGTCAACAATCTCAATGGCATCATTGGCTGTAAGGCCAATAGGTCGTTGCCAACAATCCTCTGGTTGAAAAGTTATGTTGTTTTTGGAGATTGCAGCTTGTTGCGATTTGCGCGGTGCAAAGAAACTGCTTATTGAAGCATTCATTGCCATTGTAGTGAATGGGACTAATATATAACAGAGTATAAGAGGTACATATCAGGTAACAGGAGGATGAATGTGCAATGTGTGTGTGTTTTGTGTTTTATGTTTTCGGCAAGAAGGCAAAAGGCAAATTTTTGACGTACCTATCCCTTTCATCCGGCGCGGTCTCAATTTGCGCGCCAATAATGTACATTTCATGCCACAGGCCTACAGCAAAAAATCTCACCGCTCGCGCGCGATCAAGCCAACATCAACAATCAACAACATCATTATCGAACATCAAGACGTAACAACTACAAAGAAAAGCAGAAGCCAACCGTCCGAATCAATTGAAGAATGAAGCTCTCACGATGCCTCTCCGATCTCGGCATCAGCGATGCCGTCTACTTCGAAGGCTGCGATGACATCAATGAAGAGTTCAAGGCCATCAAGAAGAGCTACATCAAAAAAGTCTTGAAGGAACATCCCGTAAGTATTTATCGCCGGCTACAACAGTCACGCCGCATCGCGCCGTTGCATGCATTTCAAAGCCTTTGATGCTCTTGGGTCTTGTTTTTTCTATTTCATTGCGCACTCATTGATCTATCACGTATTTTCATTCATCATTGAACCATAATCGATTTTCATTATTTTGTATCGTAGGATAAGGGAGGTGACGTCGAGGTCTTCCGCAGATCTCAAGCAGCATGGGAAGTGTTGCGTGGTAAATTTGAGAAAAATGACGTCAAAAACGGAACCTTTGCTAGCTATCTTGGCGCCAATGTCGCTGCTGGTGCCGACGATGATGATGATTTTGACGATGACCTGTACGCGAAGTATGGCAAGAATGCAAATGTCCCTAGCTACGAGTATTTTGCTACTGCTGCCGATGAAGAGGTTCCGGGCTACAGAGTGGAACTGGCGAAAAGTGGACGTTCCACATGCACCAAGTGTGCGGATAAGATTGCTAAGGATGATGTGCGTGTGGGGTCTTTGGATAAAATGGCTGGTTATTATGGTAGGTGGAACCATCTGGAGTGTTGGCGCGTGCCTAAGAAGGTTCAGTGAGTATTCTTATTACTTTTAATTCTTTTGTGCATTGACTGAGTGAAGTGTATGTTTCTAATGCATATTTTACTATCATTCGTGGTTCAACGCACACAGAAATGGTTTGATGGATCCATCGGATGAACAAGTATCATTGCAAGATTTATTAGCCATGGAGGAGATCCTTCTCATAGGAACGAGTGCGTTGGATAATGCTGCGAAAACTTTGTTTGTTCAGCACTGTGTAAATAGTGAAAATTGGGCGGGATACAAGAAACGTAAAGCCAAGCAGATAATGAGTGAATCTGGTGGTGCTGAACAGGGTGTATCTGTAAATGGGGCCAAGGTAGCAAGCAAGTCAGAGTCAGCATCGGCAGCTGTCAAGGGAGATATACAGCCATCGATGGTTGCATCTTCGAACCAAGCGCCTATTGTAAAATCCAACAATATTGTAGCAAGAAATTTCGCCGTACTTGTACCTGGAGTGGATGGTGCATTGAATGATGATAAATTCCTCCGTGGCAAAACATTCCTCATCTCTGGTGAGTTTCCAGAAGTTGGTGGCAGTAATGTAAATTCAGTGGGAACGGATAACATCAAAGCGATGATCGACAACTTCGGCGGTAAAGTTAGCACAAGATTTTCAAAAAATACGAGTGAGTGCGCAATATCTCTTTGCATTGCATATTTCAAGAGATGTGCATTTATCTGACCTCTACTTATTCTATTTTCCCTCGATTTCGTAATATAGACTTTCTCCTTGTAGGAAAAGATCCCGTGTATAGCAAGTTCAAGGAAGCTGTCAAACGATCTGTGGACATTGTTAGCTTGAAGAGGCTGCAAAGATTGTTGTTAGGGCATATATCATTTATGACGTTGAAGAGTCTTCCGGCCTTGACCAGGGATGCGTTCGTTGGGAATGCCTACCAACCTGCTGGCCCTTCTCCTCCTGTACCTCAAGAACAAGAATCGGCTCAGCCAGTTCTCAGCACATCGTCTGCCAAACAACCAGTCAAACCAGATAAGGTTACAGTCGAGGCGGAACAGGTGCCAAAGGCGAAGAAATCCACTGCAAAAGGGAAGAAATCTGCTCCTGCTCCTAATACTGAAGTCGCAGTTGCATCTATAAGTAGCCAAGCACTGGTTGCGTGTGCCGCTCCTGTCAAAGAGAATGCCATAGCTGGAAAGAAAACCAAGAAAGCCAAGTTCGACATCCCATGCCCAGGTGTCAATGGTGCCATTGCTGGAGTGTTGGATGGCAAACGCTTTGTGTTGACGGGTGTCTATCCTGAATTGGGCGGAGGGGCTGGGTTGAATTTAGGCAAAGAGCGTGTGAAAGCCCTAATTTCCAACTTTGGCGGCAATGTAACCTCGGCTGTGTCAGGAGTGACCGATTTTGTGCTTGTAGGAAGAAATCCTGGCAGGTCCAAGGTTACTCAAGCGGACAATAGAGGAGTGCCTCTGCTTTCGTTGCTTTCGTTGCAGCGACTCCTGATGGGACAGAGCACTTTGGAAGCTGCAGCAAATGCGTCTCCCCCTCGTATCACAAACTTTTCGAAGGGATATTCTGGCAACTCGCGTATTGGGTACTGAATCTGTGCATCCTTCAAATTGTTACATACAATATTATGAAGTTGTCTTGGTATGGCTGAATGATTATTTCTTGTGCTACAACTCTTCACGATGCCCCTTTGTTTTTAGTTTAAATCAATTGTTCTATTAGACTTGTAAGTGCTATTTTTTGTTTTGCCTGTTGAAATACTAACAATAGTATATCGCAATGTCATGAGTTTGTTAAATACGTATATACTACTTGTTGAATAAGTACACAAATAATAAAATAAATATCAAATCATACTGCAGTACATATTAGATTAGATAAACATGAAACAGAATCTAGTGAGCATTCAAATAGGTGTAGATAATAATCTAGTTGACGCTTATTGAAATATAGCATATTACAGTTGCTAGGTACTAAGAAAATAGAAATATTTTAGAAACTGCTCTAATAGAGTGTTGAAAGTAGAATTGTGAGACGATATCTGCTTGATGCATTCAGCTATGTCACATCATCATGATCAACATTGTTAGTTAGGCTCCTAACCTATTATTATTATGTCATAGTCATACCTTCTCCTTTTCCTCCTTATTCTCTTTCTTCCTAAAAAATCACATCCCCAGCCGTCCAAGCAATAACCTTCATTTCACTCTACGACGAGCTATGGTAGTCATCTCCAACATCTCGATGGAAGCATTAAGTTTAAGAAGTACGCTGAAGCAAACCTCTCCTGTCCTGACCTTTAAAATTGCATTCAGCTGAATACTTATACACAAAGTGCAGAAATTACCATCATGTTTGGAACACGAGTCTTGTCACAGTTTCGCATGTGGATGCCCAACATGCCCATCACACTTACTGGAACGAAGAAAGCAACTGCTGTTTCACCTGCTACTGCCACCTTCCGGGTATTACCGAGAATGACAAAGCATGAAATTAAGGAGTACCTGACAAAGATATATGATCTGCCAGTAAAGAAAGTCAATACTGTTAATTATATGGGGAAAAGAAAGCGAGCAATGGGAAGACGCAAGGTTGTATACTACAAATATAGAGATTTCAAAAAGGCCATCGTTACCTTTAATTCCTCATTGACGGATCTTGGGAGAGGAGTGGAATTAGAACAGCCATCAGAAAAAGAAGTTGAATCTTAAATGTGCACCAGAAAAATCGCCTATGGCAATTTCTTGATTCAACCTTCAACATTAAGCCATATGCCTCAAAAAATATCTACATGGCAACCAATTGTACAACTTTAATACGATACAACGACTATCAAAAGGCACTGGGCACTGGTCACAATCATGTACACTGTTGCTGCGATGAATTCAAACTATTATTATGCAAGCTACTAAAATAAGCGGCTTTTTACCAATTTTAACATCATCTCTTCGGCTTTGTATCCATCAGAGCACGAAGTTTTTGCATTTTCTCTCTTTGAATCTGTCCTACATCAACTGCATGGATCACCTCCTCCTCTTGCTCTCCACTATGATTGATCTCAGGCTTTTCATCACTTACAGGAAGGTGAAGATCTCGAAGGTTGGGAGATAGCTTTAACGAGTTTACACCGCCCTTATCATCACCAACAATTAGTATGAACTCATCGTTATTGAATCTCGCCTTCGTCAACCTCGCTCTCTTTACGACCTTTTGGACACATAAAGGGTCTTGCTTGTTTTCATATAAATCATATACATGCACTTTTCCATCACTCGTCACTGCCGAGAAAATTGTGGACGAGTAGGGAGACCAAATCACGTCTCCCACTGCGTTGCCAAGATCCAGTGATAAGAGAGGATAACCGATTGTATGGTCCCATAGCTAGTACAAAATAAAGTTGTAAGTATGCACAAGAACAATCAAAAAGAACGAAATCTAAATCCTGCAAACTCACCTTTACCGTCCAGTCAGCAGAGCAGGATATGAAAATGTCATCATCAAACGAATTCCATTGTACAGCGTACACTGCCATGTGATGACCAGAGTATGTCTGCAGATACTGTCCACTGTATGATTTGGAACATTTATAAATGTTTCCTTCCTCTGTTCCTACCAAAAATAGATGATCGTGCTTTCGGTTGAAATCAAAGCAACACCCCGAAGCTAAGCCTGTTATTGCCATTTCCTCAGAATCATTTTTCGCCAAAGGGATAAACTTCAATTGAATGACTGGTTCCATCTTGAGCTCGTTCTTACTCATACTCCAATTGAAGACGTTACCATCGCTGGATATCGAATAAAAGTTAAGATTCTCTCCCAATTCTTCTTTCTCCCAATGAACTTGCCACACTGGATCTTTATGTTGACCTGTGGATATCGTGGAAGAGTAAATTGGCTTTGTCGAAGAGCTAGCCACGTCATATACATGAACATTCCCGTCATAACACCCAATCGCTAAGAGTGACGGATGCTCAGAATTAAAATCTAACGACAGGACTCCACTCTCTGTTGGGAATATGTATTCAGGATACGAAGTATTTTTCAATGAAAAACAACAAACAAGGCCAGACTCTTGTTGCAAAAAATTGTAAGAGCCATACCCAACAGCAAACAAATCTGAATTCCTCGGATTCCAGCATAGCGAAGTTACTTGTTTACGTCTCGTTCGCTCATAAACAAAGCGCCAGAGGGGCAACAGAGAACCTTCTCCTCGCCGGTATTGATCACTGGCATCTTCCCAGTACTTGAAGTCTTGATACATTTCATCCTGGCTGTTTTGATTAACCAGTCGCTCCACAATTTTAAGGGCTTTGACCATATCATCACTGCGGATGCCAAAGTCTTCATCATTCTCAGAACAGCTACTACCATCGTCATCTTCTTCTTCGTCTTCTTCTTCATTGTTGTCAATATGATTCTGTTCGAGCCCATTCTCTACATGTCCCATATTTGCCATCATGAGTTCAGAAACATAATGATCGTAAATTTGTGATTGTGAGACATTTGCACTGTACTGAGCAACTGGAGGCGGCTCTGTTCCCACATATATAGTCTTGAGTTGATTATTCAAAGTCTGAGTCGACCTATCTGAGAAATTGAATTGATTTTTAGTCTTTTCTTTGCATAACGTTATACTTGCGCTGCTACTTGTGCCCTCGTCCAAAGCCTTTCGTTGTTTCTCTTCAGCTTCCTTTTTAAGGTTCTCCCTCTGTTTCTGACCTTTATATTCTTTGCTATCAATGTGAAGAGAACACCCATCGCGAACGTAATGCACAGCCATATGGTCGGCAAGTCCTGGAGGATCTAGCTTGAAACATTGATCCTTGTGACTGAATTTCACGATATTTTTGGGTCGATTGGGATCGTCGCCTGTGAGGACTCGAGTAATATCAGCCTTTAGCTCGTCTGCTGTCAATTCTAATTGGTTTGATGGTTTGATGATTCGCTTTAATGGTTCTTTATAAATATCATCGTCTTCAACAGGAGGAGCTGTGTGATGTTATATGAATGCAGTTTTCAGGTGAGCTTGGAGTCCAAGTCATTTCTTTGTTCTTTCTAATGTCATTGTGAAGTTGAATATTCTGAAATTACCTTTCTTTTCCTTCTTAATTTTTCTCTTGCGAGGCGTTAGTTTGATTGACGAACTCAAGGTTTTTTTCTTTCGTAAGGTCCTCATGAGACAAACTTAACATTGGAAATAATTCCAAGTTAGTTGGAAATCAGGAGCTGGGGGAACAAAATTGGGAGCAGGAGTTTTATTCAAAATGTGTTTGGCATCATGATGGCGTGACTGAACTGATTAAATAACACGTGGGATGATAGTATCCCAAAAAGGAAGTCAACTGCTCTAGTTATAAATCCAATCTATTATTCAATATTAATTTTGAATAATACATTCCCAGCCCGAACTGGAACACAACACCCCATTACAATCCAGAATTGAATCACAGGAAAGAACTAACTGACTCCATTGAAAGAACATATATTTGCAGCTTTGCTCATACTTTCTCCCCGTTGATTTAATGTATCTACTGCTTTGTTGATATGTTCCTCCTTTTCCGTCAACTTCTCTTTCAACTCCGCGCATTCTTTTTGTGCACTTTTGACACTTTCCAGTAGCTCATCTCGTGCCTTCTTTTGGATAAAATATGCTTGATAAAGCATAATGTCCTCAATACCAATTCCCTGCGGTATCTTACTCATTCTAATTGCATCCTGCGCTGATTGTCGATCGTGCTCCTCCTTCTCTTTCGCCTTTTGTTCTAATCCATTCACATTTGTAATAGCTGCATCTAAGTTATTCAATTTAGATTCCGCCTTATCCTTGACTATAGTTTCAATTTGCTCCATGAGCTCCTCATCAATCTTTTCAAGCACAGTATCGAGAAGGCCAACCAAAAGATTATCGCAGCCATCGTCATCGCCATCTCCTCCAGTTTCAAATATAGCAGCGTCCTCTCCATAACATTTTTCAATGACAATAGGTGTGGATATTGCTGAATGACTCTTTTTGATTGCTTTGGAGATTATGAGAAGCAATTTGGAATACTTTGATGGATGGACACTAGTTTCTGCACCGTCAATAGATCCATGGGGGAATTCATTAATAGACTTTATAGTACTCATGAGGAGGAAGGGAGCAAGGAAAGACTTTCGAGGCGCCAGTCATCGGTTGCATTATTATGTCTTGAAATGTTGAGCTGTTGTTGCTTGTTGCCTGTTGCCTGTTGCCTGTTGCCTGCTCGCGACTTCCTGTTTGTTGCTTTCGCTTGCTCTATCGCTAGTTGCTAGCGACTAGTAGAGAGCTGTTGCCTCGTACATAGCTTGTTGCCTCCTGTTGCCTGCCCCCCCCCCCCCCCCTTATCTTCCCTTACTACATCGTACTTACCAAGTTAACTGGGGAAACATTTAAAACAGCCTATGAATACCAAGTAGACAATTAAAAAAAATAACTAAGAGATTTTAATCCTAATTGGGTACGACTAGACGAGGGGTGGGTGGTGGGTGGACAGGGAAATCCTCCTTTATCTATACATTACTCGGTAGGAGAACGTTGAATTAACATGGTTTGCTAACAAGTTTATGTTACAAGCGTAATTTCTTAGGTCTTGATCTATGTTTTCTTGGGACTCGCAGCTTTGTCATATTCTATAGTGGTTTCTCTGAACTATTGTGCTGCCTCTCCTTGGTATGAATGTTTCTTTGGAATTGTGGACGAACGATTTTCGCAGATCTTCTGGGGTGTTATAGCAAGACTTCATCGGTAAGAAGATGCTCAATATTTGTGATGGTGCGTTCTCTATCTATCATGATATTAATGATGTGAAAGAGGGGTGTTCTATGTGGTAGTAGAAGTTTGTGGAATGCTGGGATGGGGAATGAATGATACAGAGTTGAAAGTTGAAAGAACATTGTGGAAAGCTTAAAGCTCTCTCATCTTAGCTATCGTAGAGAGTATGTTAGTCTCATCGGAATCAAAAACAGGACGAAATGAGGCTCCGCGCGCTTTTCGGGCGTCATTGTCTATCATCGCCTATTTGATGTGTATCTTGTATCTTACCTTGATCTTACCATCATACTATATGGTGTTATGGTATTGTATGATGTCATAATATGCACTGCAAAAATAATTCCTTCAAAAGGTAGATAATGCGGTATCTGTCTATATGGTATCTATTTGGATCACTAGATATATAGCAAAGAGATCTACAAATGCAAGTTCACAGATGATGCGTACTTCATAATACTAGAGGTCCCCAGTATCTATCAAATCCAAATTAATTACAACCATTAGTATGAGGGAATGGATATTCGAAGGGATGATTTGGGATGATGATATTGTGCACCAGTCGATACTAAGTAATTATGGTCATTGTGCCTTCAACTTAGTTTGAAAGCAACATTCTTATGGCTGCAAAAGAAAGACCTTTATTCCTATTGCAAGATGTACTGGTTGATCCTGAAGTCAACTGATGAGTTGGTGGTATTGGTGAGATATATGAGATGGTTTAGCATGGGCACTGGCAATGTACAATGATTTGAAATTTCAAAAATGAGTAATTCTACTGATTTTTGAATGCTCCCGCAATAAAGTTAGTCACGGTCCATTCATGAGTCGTTGGCTTCGTAATAAGAATCATCGACAACCACAACTAACACCACAACCATCATCAATCATCAAGCTCCT
>Ga0306864_1000452_pt1 | contig 19137 bp, 13 predicted proteins | sample AntRauTorckE5430_FD_190448 | JGI IMG/M metagenome (GOLD analysis project Ga0306864, IMG submission 190448) | Saline lake microbial communities from Rauer Islands, Antarctica - Metagenome Torckler E5 #430 (v2) (version 2) | ecosystem: Environmental > Aquatic > Non-marine Saline and Alkaline >...
GACGGCGATGGGCTTACTTCTTGCTGGGTATTTAGTGCCGACGTGTAAGCAGCCTGCAGGTCATCATTCCACTGATAATCATGATCCGGCATTTCACCAGGCTTGCTGAATCTGCCTCTACGGTAGCACCATAAACGACCATCATTAAATGCTCTTCCTCCGCTAGGATCCGCTGGGACTGCGAATCGCCTTCCAGTCCTGCTGTCAGTCAAGAGAAATGTACGTACAACATCTTGCGAATTTGATGAATCAGAAGATTGTGAAAGGTTATCATCTGCTCCGTCGAGAGTGACTTCGTTTGGAGATGTCGTTCGAATCATACTGGGGAAGAAGCCATCATCGTGCCCTGTGTGAAGACTTGGTCCGATGCAACAACCCTGTACCAAAGAGGCGACAATACTATTCTCAATAAAGATGTGTGTGTTCCTTGGACGCCTCGCGTATCCCTCTGAACCAGAATCGCTATCCTCAGGACAAGAGATAAGGTCTAAACTACTCTGGATTCTATGAAATGCGTCTTTGGCAAGGTCGCGAGATTTATCCAATACACTGGGATGAGTGCATGATCCAAATGAATCTAATGCAGTCATAAGTGTAGAGTCCATTGCAGGCCCGAGAGGAAGCGAACTACTTCCAGGGATAGGAATGAGATATTCAGTCAAGGAGTGCAAAGCACGAATGGCCAATGTTGCACTGTGGGTGTCATCACGTCCACCACCAACAATAGCCCCATCTGTACCCCCATCGACACAAAAATCATTCACAACGCGCAGAAGGCTATCAAAAACGTCTTTTGTGGATATCCGTTCCTTCATGAACTCTGGTCCAGATGCCAATGAAGAGATACAACCGACTGAAGATCGGAGAGTAAATACTCCATACTTATAACCATTTCCGCCCATTCCAGCAAGAGTATTATGAAGCAAACTGATGATCTTTGGAATCACATTTTCGGTCTTTCGGAGTAGATCATATGTTTCGTCACCTTCATCATACCGACAAACAAAAGTAACAGCCATGGCTGCTTTCAGGCTTTGGTAGTGATCAAGAGTTAACAGAGGTGCTAGCAACTCCACAACACCAGCTTCGCGCAAATATGGAGCTGCTTCATCACTTTGAGACATATTCATGAGAAATCCAACACACCACGAGGCAGTCTGACCTTTCCATTGTGTTGGGTCTGCACCGGCATCGTGAAGGATATCCATAAGGGGATGGAGCGCACCTGATTCGAGCAAAGGCATTGCATTATCAAGAGACTCTGCTAGCAAAGTTAGTGCAGCGACGCATTTAAACCTCGCCTCCGTCGAATGATCTTCTTCTGCGACACGTACTAGGGTCGGTAAGATATCACCTCTTTGTACAACCTAGTAAAGACGAATGGAAAATAAGTAAGCAAACGATCGCAACTCAAAGAGCTGAGCAAGACATATCTCCATACTTACCGGTACTTGATTTTTCATTTCGGCTGCAAAACTCCAGAGAATTGAGCATGCCTTCGTCCTCGCTTCGCCCGAGTCTGTTTGAATAACCTGTAAAATAGATGCAACAAATCCCGGATAGTTGAACATCGGAATCTTATTTTCGTACCCAATTGCCAAGTTCGACAAAGCAGAGCAAGCTTTAATTCGAGCCTCGTTGTTAGCATTGCTCCGATGTCCTAGATTAGGCGAGGTCAGCTCTAGAACTTTCATCAAAGCATCCATAACACCCTTCGTACTGAAAACACTGTGTTTGTTGGCCTTTGAAATGCTCAAATTCATTAAAGCAAGACATGAGTTTGTGGTGCAATTCGTGGCACCCTTTTCACCAGCACAAGTATCTTCAGCAACATGGGCAAGTGCTTCTATCAAGCCTTCAGCATTTAGAAGTGCAGCATCGTTCCTGTCGGCATTCGAAAGATTTTTTATGCATGTTACTGCTTTTAATCTGGCCTCTGCTGCAACATTCTTAGGAGTTACATTAGTGCTGTTGCTGCTACTAATAATAGGCGACGATGTTGCTGGGGAAAAGTTATCAGGCTTCGCCATCATGACATCACGCATGGCTTCTAGCACCTCCGTTATAGAAGCAATCTCAACCTTATTTGCTTTTCCACAGCTAAGGTTCATAATAGCGATGCATGCATGTAGCCTTGCTTTTCCAGACACTAGCCCCATATTTGGTGTGACTTGGCAGTGTCCTTTAGCAATATATTCATATCCCACAAATGGACCACCTCTGGCAACAACTGAAAGAGCTTTCAATAATCCTTTGCATGCCATTAAAAATCCATCGCTGTCTTCTGTTGCGGTCAAACTTCTGATAGTTTCTACAGCATACTCACGAGCCGGCCATTCTGTACCCATATTTTCGCTTGTGGGCATCTCTAGCATTGTACGACAACAAAATTCTAAAATTCGCTTGTTTGAAGCTACTGCAACACGTCGATTAGGCATCTTTGCATAATCAGCCAGCATTCGAGTTCCAAGCGATTTAAGGCGAGGAGAATCAAGAGCACGTAGTAGTGGAACGATACAACCACGTTCAGCAAAATATTTCAAATCGGAAACGGTTGTATTTGGACCAAATGATAGATTCACCTCTTGAGGCCCATTGCTTGCAGTATCAGTGTTGTCATCCGACGCCGCTGAATTCAATAATGATGAAGTATCAGAATCGAAAATAGCGCTGTTTCCAGCATCAAAGGCGGGATTCCATTGGATAGAACGATTACTGCTTCCGGTACTCGTGATGCTGTTGCTTCTTGCAGACGAAGAAGAAAATGCACGTCGAGGAGACGATGGAGGTCCAAGTAAAGAAGGCGTCGATCCATTATTGAAGTTGGATGTCAAAGGTCTCGCGTTTGGCGATGTGAAGGATGACTCCGAACTGTTATTATCCGAATCTGCCACCACATTGACACTGTCAGTTGCTGAACCGATTCCCTGGAAAATATTGGTTTCTCCATGTAGCATTCTCCGAACTGGCGAGAACCTCAAACCGCCAATTGCTGTGTTATTTGGCCTTGATCTTGTCGAAAGATCAGGAGAATCCACCAACATTTGATGATCAGACAAACGATAAGGTGTTCCAGGTAGAGAAGAAATCTCACTGCCAGATGTCGTCGTAGAGTTGTCAACAGTTGTGTCCAATCCAGGCAAATCATCTTCATCTTCAGAACAGCTCAAGGAGGGATCTTGATCAAGGTCCAGCAAGGATGCGTGTCGATGAAGACTACTACGATGCGGAGGTATAGGCAAATGATTGAGAAGGGTTGAATTTTGCTCAATCTCTTCTGGCAATGGTGTTACGACTGAAGAGTTGTGATTGGCTAGCCCAGCGTTGTCACTAGTTGCACGACGTCTTGTCGAAGGAAACGACGGGGTCGACGGACCGGTAGTAACAGTACAATTCTCCGAAGCAGAGGCAATAGCCGCATCAACTAGATCCCAAGCATCTTGCTCATCAGAGTCCGAAATATCAATAGCAAGTGGATCAATATCTTGTATGACATCGCTACCAATGGATGCGAGAATGGATCTGGATCTATAAGCGTTTGAATTAGGATGCGTAGAGGCTGGCAAACTATTATCTCCAGATGAAACTGTGGTGATGCCATGTCCTTCTGTTGGTGCGTTCTGCCCAAGCGATTGAAAGAGAGCTTCGATCGGAGACTGGGCATTCGTTGTCTGCGCGTGATTAATACCCTGTTCACCGTTATTAACATTAGCATTAGCATTAGTGAGTGTGGTAGGTAGAGGGGTGTCGACGTCCATATCTGTGTTTGTGCCCATGTTCATAACGTTAAGGTTATCCTGCACTGGCGCCGGACCGGTATCATGTGGAAGAATCATTGCTGTAGCATCATACTCAATCGTTAGAAACTGGTCCGCAAAGGGGTTGTTCGCTTCTCGGGGTGCCATGATAATTATGTCACGGAGTTAATTATATAATAGCTTTGATATGATGTTCGTCTAAATGTGCTAAATGTGCTGAATGTTGGATTCACTCTTTCAATATCGTCTTATGTTGTATGTAATGATGCTTCTTATTCAAATGAGGTTGGCACCAGTTCAGATAGGCTGCCGTTGATTTTTTAATAGATGTAGTAAGTTTCTTGTGTTGATGGGTCTGCGCAATAGAAGGCAGCTGACCTCTTATTGAAGAATGAGAGATGAGAGGTGGGATTATCTGTGAGACGCCCAGGCGTTGAGCAAAATTTGTTTCTCTTTCCGGCGGGATCCAACTTTTTTAAGTTAACACGAACGTCGATTGGCCTGTACTAAACGACATCGATTATGGGTGATTAAACAAGATTAATCAAGATTACACAAGATTAAAATTCAAATATGCAGCCTTCGCCGTCTATAGTATGACACTGAGCTTCGCATCAAAAACGATTAACAGTTTGTTTCAGTATTGATAGCATTTTATCGATAGGGATCAAGTTGGAACTGACATTCTCTAGTTCCAGTGGAGGTATTACATAAATGGTCTGGGTAACTTATCGGGCAGAATGGGTCGTGTCGTTGCTAGTAATCCTGAGCAGGACTAAAGGTTTTATAAAATAGCCTCTCTACGGGACCATTTTTTCATGATTGTAATTGGTCTATTTCAATACATAATTATCTATGAAGTAGGCTTCCCAAATACAGATGATATGTATCGTATTACTTATGTTACTTTCAACCCAAATCAAACTTCTTCACTTTTTACGATACTATACGGTATGGTAGCTACAGTATTCAAATTATTTTCACCATTTTTAATCTCCTGGGACTCAAATTTATGAAAGAAGACATATTTAGGGGTTGACCTAACATTGCTCACTAAGACGAAATTAGCTATTGTTTGATCGTGGGAAAATTTCTGAGGGGAGAAAGCTCTCTCAGAATAAATAGAGCATTTGAGCCATTGTATGACACTGCGATATGCAGTTGGCTTACATCATGATGTGTTTGAGCTGCGATTGCCTAGAAATATTCATCAAGCCATATAAGTACTGCGGTACTGAAAATTTTCTGACTTTCCAAGCACTCATCATCAAGCTAATACAGCTGAGTCACGCCTAATCTATCGCGTGACGAATGCCATTGAAAGTGATTGGGACATCACACATCAAGAAGAGTTCGCAATGTCACACATCAATTTTGTGGTAAGTAAACGGCATGCAAGATACCGTGATGCAAGGTGCTGTGAAGCAGCGTCGAGATCTCAGAATGTATGTATGTGCAAATGTCATATATACATATATATTTAGCTCTACATAGCTGAAAAAAGGTAAACCCAAATGAAAGCGCGAGGCTTTCAGTCCACTTAGTATTACGACGAGTGACGTTTTGGTAAGATGCACTAAAATGGTGGATCATATTATATGTTATATGTAGCAGCAGAAGATGGTAGAAGCAAATGAATTTCGGTGGTCTACAATTTGCTTCATGACGTTGATGATATTGATGATGCAACAACTGGATAGCATAGCTAATAGAACGCAGAAATAATCTAAGGAAGGAACACTTGATTCGTACCGAACCAAAAGTTGGAGCATTCTGATTACCTTGTTTAATATGCTATACAGCACTTGCTTCTGACCAATTTTATTTGAACTTGCAATATTTTCCAGTTGTTCTAAGAAGTTCTTGACACTCTTGACCACTCTTGACCACTCTGAACCTGCGTTCACAAGCACCACTGCTCCTTATCGGTTGTCTGTGCGCCACTAGCCACCTAATAGATTCCAACATATGCATAAATAAAACACCAAACAGACATGAAGCATGTTGTTTTGATTCGACACGGACAGAGCTTGGGACAGACTGCCCGTCAGCAGGGTCTCAGTCGGCAGGATTCAAGTTTTACAGACTGTTTTCTCACCAGGAAAGGCGTGCAGGAGGCAATTCAATTGCGTTCAAACCCTCTACTAAATGAATATGATTTTGACCTGGTTTGCACTAGTCCTCTGTCTCGTGCTGTTTCCACTTGTGTATTAGCATTAGGGGATATTATAGAAAATGAGATAAAAGATAATGGAGTGGCATCTACATATTTCGTTGCAAATTCAGACATTTCTGAAACCGGAAAAGGGATACCAGAAAATAGAGGGACAGCCATCAATGTGCTGCTAAAAGACTTGAGGGGAAAACTATCAATTGTATCACCATCTATTGTTTCCTTAGAGCATATCGACTTCTCGATGCTTCCAGACTCGTGGCCAGAAATCAACGATAAATCTGAGAAGAAAAGGAAATTGGAAAGATTTCTTGTGTGGCTTTCCAACCGACAAGAAGAAAATATTGCGGTTGTTTGTCATCATAACGTAATCAGATGGTTGCTGAATAACTCAATCGATAGAGTGCCCAACTGCGTGCCGATAGAGTGCTTTCTGACTGATGATTCAAAGTTGGTGTTGAAATCAGAGCAATCAGAATCTGCTACTAGTAAAGAAGACAATAACAGCACAATTAAATCAAGGAAAATCGCTCGAAGTCGAAACTGCAACCTCAACAAATGAAGTCAAGTCTCCATCTTGTTACTTGTAGTTAAAAGATGTGTTTGCCGTGCTCTTGTTTACAAATGTTGCGCAGTAAATCAGCGAACTACGCCCTTGATATTTATATATTTTTACCATCAAGAAATTTGATACTGATGGTCGTTTCCACTGACTTCAAAAATTGTAACGGGTGGTATGTTCTGCTGGCAAACACTGGTAGTTCTTTGGAGCCAAATGGCATCGTTCATCTTGCCGATAATGAAGAAGTTATAAAGGCTAGGAACAACATGCACAATAGACTCGTAGCTGATGCATTTATGCCTGCAGGAGGTCGCCCAAGCACAATCGATATGAGTAAGTACAGAAATTTCTTACTACCAGACGGTTCGCCGTCGTCTAGATTTTAATAGCGGAAGGCGCAAGTTTTCTTATCGCTGTAGTAGAGGCTCGTAAAGCTTTATACGACGAAAAATGTGTTGCCATTATCAAAGATCCGTCTGCAAACAAGGGCGGAGTAATTACCTCGTCATTTGAGATTTGCTCTGTAATGTTATTGAGCGACGAAGAGTTCTATGAAAACAAAACTCAAATCGTAGGAGAAATTCTTGCACAGTCAAGAGGACTGACAAGATTGGAAGCAGAGCTTCTCTTTAAAGAATATGAAAGTAATCCAGGTGAGAAAAGACTATTGAAATGCATGAAAAAGACTGAGACTTTGTTTCTTTTCACTTACTAACTTTATTCCCATAGACTCTTTATTAGCGATTAGTCTGTTGCAACTGATGCAATTACGATCAAGTTGAAGAACCATTACGATCGAGTTGAACGACATTTTAGACACAGAAAGAGAAGAACTTCTTCTTCTATTTCGCGATCATCTACTTGAAACTACATCGAAGATTTCGTTCGAAAAATTCGATGGCAAAGTACCTGAACAATATATCAAGAATACGATTGCTTCATGTCTAGCGTCGAAGTTCGTTTACAAGGAGGGATTCAATTTCATAGACAGCCTCCCTAAAAAAGACCTTGCCCGTGTCGCAATGAAATGAATTTCCAAAGAAAAGGAAGTATCCATGTTGAAGAGTGCTCTTGTTAGCTCTGATATGTGTGAAGCTGAAATCAATGCAATATTACAGATCCTCGGAAATGGTGGATTCTGCACTGCATTGAAATTAAAATTGAAATGGCACCCTCCCTTCTTACATATTTTAATATGTATGTATCACCACAACATTATACAATCATTTTCCATATCAGCATTCGTAATAGCACCATAAAAGAATGATTGCGACTACCTCTCGTTGTTTTTATCATGGTTATTTATTTTACGTGAAACGGCACTCAATGTACGAGTAAATGTAAAGGCTACGTGCATACATTCGACTCCAAGATTAAGCGAGTATGACCACAAGAAGGTGATAAGGGGTCAAGAGGAATATGATCTCAAACTCCATGATACTTGCATTATTCATTTCTTTCGAAAGTACATATCTAGTGTCTTCGTTTTTCGAATTGGAGAATTTTCATGTTCCGCATGCTCTTTTCTTTTTGATCCTTGCTTCTGGAAACTTGATATGATTGATGCCTGGACATTCTTTTTGGCACTTCCACTTGCGTTATCACTACGTAAGAGTAGAGTTTCAGCTTGCTCCAATGCTTCGGGGCCAACTTTATATCTTGACGCAGGCTTAGAACTTATTCTTCCTTTTGCATCAGGTTTCTCGCTCCACCCAATACACCATAGCAAGCCCGCATAGCTCGGTGGTGATAGTCCATCTAATGCATATCTATCATTTAAATAAACTAACATCCTCATGATTTCCTCTGCAGCACATAGTTCACCGTGATTCGAATTTGCGCCCCATTGAACAACCTGTTTCCCCCAGGTCATTCTGACATTGTTGTGAAGTTCGCCAGTTCGAACCAAATACAACTGCATTCCATTCCATTTTTCATTATCTGTTTTGCATGTTTCCAGTGCAACAACGCCAAAATTAGTATTTGATCTGAGAGATCTTGTGTTTTGTTCTAGCCATCTCGTGGCCCATTGTGGAACACAAACATCATAGTCTCCTCGACTAAATGCGTGAGCATAACTCATTTCTCTCCATTTGACAATCTCTTCAACAAATTTGTCAGCGCCTGATACCTTTGCTGCTTGGGCAAGCTTTACCTCGTGAACTAATCGGAAAATAGAGACGATCCCAAAGTTCAGATAACATGACATTCTACTTGACGCATGAGGTTGCGCAGGATCAGTTCTGGATTAGGAATACAAGGGGTATAATATAAGAAAAGAGAAGAGTTGATGTGCAAAAAATACCATAAATGACATTGATACACACCTCCGCCGGCCGTAATATACCAACCCTTTCCTTTCTGTCACAAAGGAATACCATCTCTCCAAACCCTTTGATGAAGTGCCACATGTTTGGCTACACGGAGGTACTGATGAGTCTGCACCATGCCAGTTTGAAGCCCACTCCTTGAGATGCCCGTCTTTAAAAAGCTTCTGCAGCTCAAAGACTGTCCAAGGACGCGATCCAGGAGCTTCGCTGTTACTGTCGCACCATGCTAAAGGAAAGGTGCTTGATGCAATTCTACTCATTTCACAATTCTGTTTTCCTCTGCACTCATCGAGGAAAAAGTGGTCTGAGCTTAATTTCCTAGTCAGCTGTGCATCAAATTCTCCATTCATTGCAGCTTGTATTTGTTTATTCCGTCTTGACTCAGTTTGCTTTTGCCAAATCCACGCTTTTGAAGGCACACCAGTGTAGAAGATTTGATTATTGCCGCCATTCTGAGGATGATTGTTTCTCTTTAAAATTGATACAGGAGGGACAGTAGTGCTGCCATCCACCCGGAAGCAAGGTACACCATTCAAAGCACATGCCTTTTCAACTCGCTGCGTGTAAGTCAAAAATGGATTCACAAAAGGCTCGTCGTTCACCACAGCCATCGCTCTCGAACTCAAGGTTAAATGATCGGGAGATCTACATTTAGGACCATGAACTCGTATTGCTACACCAGCACCATGCGCAGACCAGAGGTTGCTTGCTTCTGACAGCGCTTCTAATAAAAATGCTAGTCGTCGGGATGTCATCACTAGTGGTTGCAGATGTTTGTGCGGCAGAGGCATGCTATGATCATCCAAAACTACTGCAAGTATAAGAAGGGGGACGTCAAAGCTATTGGCGATATGGCACGCGAGCGCAAATGCCGGATTGTGTTCTAGACGAAGATTCACAGTAGGTAAGTATAAAACGAATTTCTCGTCTTGTTTCCGCATTCTATCTGAAGATGCTTTGCGTTTAGAGTCATCAAATGATATTGAAATTCTAGATTTGAGAGCTTCCGAAATTTGAAGTGTAGAAAGCACTTCTGAGGCCTTCCCTGACATCGTGAAGGCGAATGTAACGGCACCAGTTACCGGCAACAAGGATATGCTATTATTCTGTTTTATCTGTTTGGGTTGATGATATGAAGGTTGTGAACGATGATCATTGATGATGAGGATTCTTTGGTCTGGAAATAGAAGATGATGATGAATGATGAATGATGAATGATGACACGCAGAAAGAGGAAAGAGATGACTGAAAGAAAGAAGAATTTGGAAAGAGCGCGCCCGGTAATAATTATTTGAATTGACTTTAGGAGCTCAAATAGATAATGGTATCTATTGTAGATAATATGGTAATGCAAACCACAGACATGTATCTATGATCTATGATCGACAAGTAAATACAATACCTACAACAATTTCTCATGTTCCAATAAAGAAAGAAAGCAAAATACAGCAACTTTGAATCTGAAAAATGTCCGCAACAAAAGATGACAATGTGTCAAGTTCAAATACAATGCATTGTATACGATGCTTATTCTATTCGATATAATTTAATTTGATCACACTGCTAAATAATCATCCTCTGAATCAGTTCCGACATTCGCCGAAGCTGCAGCAGCAAGTTTCGCTGCAACGTCTAATGCGTCCCCATCAAAACCTACGAGCGGATTTGGTGCATGATGGTGTTCTGTCATGTCTGCTACTGAATCTACATCTGCAGTTGCGGGAGCGGACATAATCGGATTGTGAACCGACGCAGCGTGATCAAGAGCAGATTGAGCAACCATCTCGGCAGAGTCTGACTCCCGTGCTTGCTTGACATAATTTTCAGCCGCCGCGACTGCGGCCTCAACAACATCAAGGTGTAAACCATCGTCGTGAGCACTGTCGCTAAGTGTAGCAACCGCGGCCTCGCTAAGTAGGTTCGCAGGGAGAGCAGAAGATGGAATATCGGTACCAGCAAGGATAGGAGGTAGTGCTTGGTCCACAATATGCGTCGCAACCGCTGTAAATGAATCATCACTATGCTGCATCATTTCATGGTCCACTTGGTCTTCATGGTTATTCAGAGATTCAGCGTCCCCTTCACAATCGGAAGGATCAGCACCCTTCATTTGTTCGACCATTTTTTTGTTTTCTCGCCGATATCGCATTCTTCGCCATACGTTTTTCTTTAAAAGCCACTCGTGCCCTTCTTTTCCTTTAACATACGTCTGATTGTAAGTGAACGTTTGTCCTTCTTCCAGTGCCATCCAAGACTTGAAAGATCTGGTCCCTTCGACAGCTGGCACATCCATCTCTCTCATCACCTCTTCATCTGTTAGCGCATAGGTACTTCCTCTCTTCTTCTTTGGTGGTTCTTCCGGTGCGATTACTTCTTCAGGAGGTTTCTCTGCGATAGGCGAATCCAATACAGATCTGGCTCGCTTCAAGACAGCATGGTCCCGAAGATTATTTCTACGGGCAATCATTATTCTCCGCATCAAACGCTCTTCGTCATCACCATGACCTTTCACGAAGTCTCTGCAGGCATAACGGATCTTCTGTCCGACTTGCATTTTTTGCCATCTTTGATAGGTGGGAGCTTGCCTCACTAGATCTTCATCGAAATCAATAGGTCGTGGACCCATCTTAGGACCTGGCATTTTTCTTTTTAGTTTTTGCGAGATTACATGATTTTGGCGGGAAGAGAAGTAGTGATGTGAGTGAACCGAAATATCACGAGTTAAAAAACGGGTCAACAATTTTCATATCTCAGAAAATGCAGGAAAATGAATGGATCAGAAATCACCATCGGGAGTCAAAAAATCGAGCACCGAGGCCACCTCCGAACGCTAGCTAGCTCGATGAATTTAAAACTCGCCAGCAAAAGCTCTTCCGCTGAACGCTACTTTCGTCTTACAGATCATGATTCAAAGCACAGATGTTCATGTTTTTGTTTGAGGTAATGAGTTGTAGAGGTAATGAGTGCACAACACTACTTACCCACTCTAGCCTTTTCGTCGATGGATGTGTGTTTGATGCAGAGCCCTACGTTCATCTAAATTCTGTCGGGGGCTAGAATTTCAGGATATCCCACCCTTCTCAAAAGCTCATGAACGTCCACCGCACAATTTTACCTCTCTTCTCACAATCTCATCTCCGTGCCATGTTGTAAGTTGATTTATGTGTTGGAAACTACGAAATATTAGATCACTATGAAGATAAAATATCCTGAGGGACTGAGTCGGGTGGAACCGATGTTTGATGTATCAAAGATATTCGAGCTTTTTAACCCTGAGTGATTCACCTCTGCGACTTCTCTTTTTTCAATGTATTACGATCATAATCTGACCACATCTTCATCATTTACCCAATAGATGTGAATGAGAACTGAGCACGTCTCTTCACCTTTAGTGTGCATGACCCTGTCTGGTGATGGGCGCAGGCTTCAAACCTGTGGGGGCTTAACGGCCCAGTTGTTCGATTCAACCTTGCGCACGTACAAATCAGAAGCCCCGAGCTATTGCTTAGAGACCAATTCATGAATGATAAGGTTCATGACAAAGTCCGTTTAACTGTCACATAGATAAGTAATATTTGTAGCAAATGCCTATTTTCGTTGCATCGCGCCTTTAAAAAGTACACTTCAACGCCTCCAGCAGTTCATCTACCTACGAAAAGAAAAAGCACAGATCCACAAGTGTCTGTCACACTTGTTTATCCGTCGCCTATACCACTCTTCAATTCTCTGTGGAGTTCGTTCGGACAAAAACCACTGGAACCATCCGCACATGGATCGAAGCCACCTTTGCTTGTCGGCACCGCCTTCGAGACGAGGAACATCCTTCGTAGGTAAAATCATAGAAATGCGTCGTCCGTATAATCTTGTTCGTAATCGAAACATGCTCACAACTGTTCAGAGCAGTCAGTTGCAAACAGGAGATGATTTGTTTTTGTGAGGTTGGAGTACACTTCAATCCTATGGAAACACAATGTACTCATTGAGCATTTTGGACTGTGTGACGCAGTGGTCTAAAAAAATTACGGCACATCAGCGGTAATAAGCTTAACCTAATACTTACAACGATTGCATCAATTGATTTTGTCATGAGGATCGACAGAGTTGAGTTATTATACTATGATACAGAAGACTGAAGGTGGCTAATAATATTTACACTTTGTTGAGGAGCTTGTTTTGGGGGGGGCGTTTTTATTTATAATTCTAAATTATTTGTTGAGGGCAGAATAAGGAATAAGGCAGAATAAAGACCACGATGACGTCAACAACAACTGCCATTTATCTTTAGATAATAATAGAGTATCTATGAAGAAGTATGAGAGAGCAGAGAGACAGAGCTATTGCACAACACAATCGATAATCGATTCAAGCAGTGCTACCACTGGTTATAATGCAAAATAAGCAGGAACATAGTACAGCAGTTCATACTGCCTGCTGTTGCGGGCCCTACCCATCGCTGGATTTGACAAAGGCTTTCAATAGTAACGAAGATAACTTAAAAGATCTTAAGAATGAAGCAATTGCAGCATGTGAAAGATTTGGTTGTTTCCATGTGACCATATCCCCATCAGAAATAGACAGCGATTGTAATGACATTAATATTCTGAGCAACTCAGATTTAGTGAAACAATCCTTTGATAGAATTTTTGACGATGACTTTATTCGCCGCCAAACTGAAGGAAATGCCATTGCTTCAGTTCCTTCTCGAATGAGAGATGGCAGTGCCACAGCTGCGAAATACAGGGGAAGGGCTGCAGAAAGTGGATCAACAACTGGATTAGAACCGAAGCGGAGTTGGGAAGTTTTTCGGTGTCGAAAAGGGCTCTCGAATACCCTTTCAAGCGAACCACCATGCGATGAGCTTTCAATCCTTCACGACTATGCAAGAGTGTTTCATGAAGTCACAGTTTGTCTATTTTCGAAAGTGTTAGATTTACCAGAAAATTTTGTTGATGCCAATACATGCAAATGCAATTGCACTCAGAGCGATGAATGTTTATGTACAATGGATCTGTTACGGGCTTTTCAATACGATGCATTGCAAAATAGTGATATTGCTGAAGCCAACTTAGGTTCAAGTCCTCACACAGACTGGGGATCACTCACTGTTGTTTGGCAAGACTCTAAAGGTGGTTTACAAATCTATTGTCACGAACATGAAAAATGGAACAACGTCGAGGTACCGGACGAGATCAGAGACGGAACAGTGAGACTTTTCATTCATGTGGGGGATTTCACCAGTCTTGCTCTCAGCCAGACTCTTTCATCATCTGAACAAGTGATATGGCCTTCACCACTTCATCGAGTTATATGCCCACTTCAACCTGATAAACCAGACGCCAAAACCGGAGATGATACAAGATGCTCCCTTGTTTACTTTGCATATCCACCGAAAGGGTGTTCTCTAGACGATTCACAAAGGTACGTACGGAATCAAATGGGGGTCGGAAAGAAAGAGTTGAATAAGGTTGAATTCTCATCTTTCCCATATGATCGCTACATGGTCTTGAACGACCAATCACCTGGATCTGGTACTGCTCCTTCAAAAGAGGAAGTTTTCCACAGAATACAAAAGATACCGTTTCATAAAGTCATCGAAGCGAAATGGCAAGAAGTACAACGAACATAGGTGCATCCTTCCACTTCGCATAATTTTATATAGATATTTAATAAGGGCTAGCTAGCTATAACATTATATCATGGACATCTCGCAGTATCATGGATCAATGACATTCGTCGATGAGTCTTCTCGCCATTCTTAATTCCCAATTCAGATTCTTTACTTGAGAAGGGTATGCATGCAAACAAACACATCTTTACGTTGATACCTTTGTACATCTCAGTTCCCAGATAACGGACTTGAACATCCTTTATCTTTGGAGATTGAAAGTCTTTCAATTCCGGCTTGGGGATACCTAGTCGAACCTGACCAGTCTCTGAATGTGATGCTATCCTTGCAGCACGATTAACGACAGGGCCAAAATAATCTGCTCTACCAGTGACTGTATGGGGGCCCATGCTTGCAAAATTGCCACAGTGAACACCAATTTGTACAAGTAAGGGCGAGTCTGATCTTTGCAGCTTTTCGATTAAAGTTAATCCAAACATGATTGACGATCCAGATGAATGAAATGCTAGCATCCAGAATCCATTGTCTTCTTGACACTCATAAGCCGGCGGTTTTGTCCTAATGAGTAAACTCCGAATCATTTTTGCTAGTTTGCAGGATTCCTCCGCCAGATCGTCGGTATTCATCTCTCTTGCGGTTACGGTGTTGATAAATGCAATGCAAACCTTATTTTCTACGTAAGGTGCGTCAAAAAAACTAGTGCTCAGCTGCCTATATGTCTTTGGTGGAGGGAAAGTTCTCCCTTCTGGTCTGGTAAACTGTTCTACTGTACCTCTAAACGTGCAATAATCAAATGCTAAACGCTTAGGCACAAGTTGGAGAAGTCTTTGAGTGTGGATTACATTTCCTTTTCCCTTCAGGTCATGTTTTCCCAAGTCAAGAATTTGGGGGCTACCCAGATGCCTTTCAGCCAATCCTGAGACTTCTTTCCAAGTTTCAACGTTCGTAACAATTTGTCCTCCATGAGAAACTTTCTCCAGCGCCTTTGCAATATCTACTCCTTCACCTTTAAAAAATATGCGGTGAGTGGTCTCGTGTGTCCTGCTTGTTGTTTGTCCGTGGTGCACAACCATCCTCACCCTAAGTCCTCGCATCTGTCTATCAGGAATATGTTCTGCGTTTTGGAGTTCTAAAATACCATTGGTCCAGTTTGCATTGAATAGTTTTGTTTGACAGTCGAGACAGAAACTCAGAGCATCGAGGGGGTGATGAAATGCTAAACGAAAGGAATCTCCTTCGGTAGCTATCTCGTAACCGGATTGCTTTACATAGCACCGTCGGATAATTGAATCGTGCACATTGAGAGCATCTTTCATTGCTGATGGATTCTGTTCCCACATCATAGTGCTGCCTTCAATATCGGTGATGACAATAGACACCACTCCTTTTGGTATTTTAATATTTGCCTTGAGTGTATCAGTTTTCCGATTGGAAACTAATTGGGCTGTAGCTACACTTTGAAGTGCTGTCGATTCTTCAACTCTTCCTTTTTCGACAGATTCTAAATTGCTATTAACAGTTTTTTTTTCGAAGGCAAGTTGACTAACAGATGGTGCCGATGAATGCAGTCTTCTCATCGAGCGTGTACTCTGATTCCTCCTTGACACCAGAAGTCCCCGTGCATCGGATTCTAAGGAATGCCGCTTAGCTGGTGGGTTGGAATGCGCCTGAGAAACGTCGGCATCATCGTAATTGAGAACAGTTGGAGCGGATATTACCGATATATCCCCTATTCCTAATGATCTCTCAATTCTTCTCTTAGTGGTTGGAGAAAGCGCCCTGTTATTTCTCTTTGATGTCAACAAATGATGCTCAGTTTTTGCCCTGTTGAGGTCGGTTCTCCTACTGCTTCTACTCTCTTTTGATTCATCTAATATTAAGGATTTTGTAGAGATATGCATTGGTACGCCTACGCTGCCACCATCACTTTTCTTGTCACCTTTTCGAAAAAATCTTGACAACCTACTTCCTTCTCCTTTTCCGTCGTCGTCGTGTTTAACAAAAGGCATTACCGACGCGGCCTTCCTTGTAGTACCGGTATACTGAACTCCGTTTCAATTTGACGATATGACTTAAAAGGAGGTAGCTACGCTGAGAATGCTCCGCAACTACGCCTCGATACGAAACTATTAAAAAAACAGTATATGGGAGTGCCGAAGTGCCGAAGTGCCGATGTTGAGTTGTGAACTTAATGGTAGAATTGACGAACAGTCATTTATCTGTCGTCTGTCATGAAGGTAAAACACCCCAACGTCGATGATGATTCTTCATACTCGTACCCGTTTACGTCTCTGTGACTTTGGAATGACTGAAGCTAGTCTTATGACTTGAGACACACATAAATTACAAAATTAGGATGTACTGTGACTACACAACTCAAAGATGCCCTCACTACCATACTACCATCTAATGTTATTCTGTTACTCAACTCTGCAGCAGCAAACAAACCAATGTTCAGAATTTCTTAGAAATTAAGGAAGACATATTTTGTTTCGAGATACTCAGCAATTCCAGCTGGACTGCCCTCTCGTCCTAGTCCGCTCTCTTTCATACCCCCGAAAGGAGCAATTGCTGTGCTTATGATTCCCTCGTTAATTCCAACAAGACCATTTTCGAGCCTTTCAGCTACTCGGAAAACCCTTGCCAAATCCTTTGAGCAGAAGTAAGATGCCAAGCCAGAAGACGAGTCGTTTGCTAGATTGACAGCTTCATCCTCATGTAAAAATGTTGTGATAGCTACAACAGGTCCAAAAGTCTCAGATAACCAGATTCGAGAAGAGGTATCCACATTTCGAAGGATTGTGGGTTGTAAAAAATTTGGTCCAAGCTTTTCAAGTAGGTCCCCACCAAGAATAACTTCTGCACCTTGGTTGATGGCCTCGTCGATTTTTTCTTTGATGTCAGTAGCTGCGGAAGCTTTTATCAAAGGGCCGATATTGATTTCCTCACTCAACCCGGAACCTATTTGTAAATTTGTCACCTTTTCAGAAAGAATTCTTATGAAATCATCTTCGATGTCCTTATGAATTATGAACCTATCGGATGACACACAAGTCTGTCCAGCATTACGAAACTTTGAGCTCATCGCCGCATTCACTGCTTGGTCTATATCTGCGTCTTTAAAAACAATGAAAGGAGCGTTTCCTCCCAACTCTAGTATAGAACAAAAATAATATGAGGTATGAATGGAAGAATGTCTAGATAATAGACTAAGCTATTCACATGAGCTTACCAAGAGATAATCGCTTTACAGTCTCACTGCTAAGCTTCATCAGAAGCTTTCCGACAGCAGTCGACCCTGTGAAACTAATCTTTTTCACAACTGGATTGGTACAGAATTCTTCACCAATTTCAGGTGTCGTATTCTTGTCCGCAACTCTGTCAAGAGTCAAGAGCAAGGAATGAAAAATATGAGTGCATGATATTGCGAGCAGTCAGTCACTAAAATTGATAGTAAACAGCAATATGTTTCTTACACCAATTGAAAAACTTCATCAGGAATTCCTGCTCGATTTGCAAGCTGTTTGACTGCAATCGCTGTCAGTGGTGTAACCTCTGAAGGCTTCAACACAACAGTGCACCCTGCGGCTAAGGCAGGAGCTACTTTCCTAGTAATCATCGCAATGGGGAAATTCCATGGTGTGATCAAGGCTGTAACACCAACTGGTTCTTGTACTACCATAACTTTTCCTCTACGGGAGAAATGCAATGCAACATTAGAAAATGGTATGCTGATACATCAAACAGAAGCTTTTGACAACGAACCTTGGAGATCCATCAACAGCGGAGAAAGGACTCGGACATAAATATCCTCCTCCCGCCGAATTTGACCTGATAGCCTCGGCTGCATAATAATCAAGGAACGAAGTGCCATATCCAACTTCTCCAATACTTTCATTTATCGGTTTACCACTCTCGAGCGTCATAATTTTTGCTAAAAATAAAATTAAGCTTTTTAGCTTGCTAATACACTTTGCAACATATAAACACGATTGAAACGTACCTAAGTCATCTACATTTTCTGTAATTAAGGTAGACCAACGGGAAAGCATACCAGAACGTTCGATCGCTGTAGTTTGAAATCTCCATTTCTTAAATGCTCTAGATGAAATATCAATAGCCTTTTTCGCATCGGCTCTATTCATGACTTCCACCAATGCTACAACTGCCGATCCATCCTTAATGTCGCTGTTTGTTGCGGCTGGATCAAATACCTGTAAAGATTCTCGATGAAATGTTACTGAAGGTGTTCGGAGAAGAGATGGATCTCTGAGATTGATCGATGTTGTAAGACTTGAACTCAATCGAACTGTGGTTGCTAGGAAAGTCAGAACGCATTTAGCTTGTTTCAATGTCGGTTCTCTCATGCTCAATAACATGGGCAAAGCGTTTAAATATGTTTATTTGTGTGGTCTATCATGTATGGAGTTGATGGCTTGATCTCATTATTAGGAATCATCATCATCAATCATCATCAATCATCAATCATCATCATGACATCAAGAGAAGGCGATCTAATCATCTATCTACTGGACAAACGTGAAAAGAGAATATTCTGTAATTATAAGGTAGATGGTAATCTAATGGTCAAGGGGACGAGGGAGGGACCATTAGTAATCTGCGATCAACGCTAAGTTTGCAAAAAAGTTCAATCGATTTGTTTAAATTCGTAGTTGACAGTCAAGTTT
>Ga0306864_1000453_pt1 | contig 19113 bp, 14 predicted proteins | sample AntRauTorckE5430_FD_190448 | JGI IMG/M metagenome (GOLD analysis project Ga0306864, IMG submission 190448) | Saline lake microbial communities from Rauer Islands, Antarctica - Metagenome Torckler E5 #430 (v2) (version 2) | ecosystem: Environmental > Aquatic > Non-marine Saline and Alkaline >...
TTTGCATTTTATTTCAGCACGACTGTAAGTTGTGAAGTAATGCAAAAAAGGGTCTTCTGCAAAAAGGAAGATATGTTTACCAGCTAGTGCAGCGTATTTTAGCTCAACGATATTATATATCTGTTTCCGTATCTGTATCTGTATCTGCTTTTAAAATGGTTGCCTTGTTTTCCGCGGTTGGTTGCCACAACGATAGTATTGCAGAATACAGTAAAATAAATTCACGTCGCGTCACACTACACTCTATTCGGAACAATCAATAAGTATCGTTGTTTGCGTTGTTTGCGTTGCGTTCTGTGTTCTGTGTGCACAATTAAATATTTTATTTGCGAGTTGAAAGTTGCATGAGTTTCGATTTTTGGGAACATGTTCAATGTTTCTTGTGAATAAGGCTTTAAGGCCCAAATATCTGTAAGCAATGAACAGCAGACGAATGAAGGACGGCATCATCACGCATCAATCATGAAATTGAAACAGGGAAACAACACCAAAAATATATTTGAAACAGAACACTCAGCGAACTAAATCTACTTGTCTGTACTTGTCGCTTGTCGAGCTCTAGAGCTAATAGAATACAACTCTAGAGGTGACTGGTGCCACAGGACACTGTTGAAACTCGAATAATAATTGTGCTTGCACCTAATCAATTATACCTTGAATTATTCTTGATGAATGGTATTAATAACATCAAGATGGATTCTGCACTCAACAAAAGTACAACGAAGAGGGCATCTGAAAAAAATCCTCATCGGGAACAACGAACCAATTCTCCTTCCGCACCTCGGAATCGTCGCAGTTCAAGATTGAGTATCAATGAATCCAAGGATATTATAGATGATACCACGGATGATGTCATGGGATCCATCACTAGAACTGCCTTGACGGACGCTGAGATTGTCAAGACTGACGCCGGAATTGAAATTGAAACTGGAATTGAAATTAAAACTGGAATCAACATTGATAGTGAAATTGAAATTGAAATTGAAAGTGAAAGTGAAAATGAGACTGGAGTTAAAGTTGACTCTTGCGAAACTGCAGAAAAAGAGATAATACCAACAAGAAAAAGGGGAAGGCCGAAGAAATGTCCCAAACCGTCTAGTCCAACGTCTACCGCTAAACAATCGCCTGCTGTTGCACCTGCTCAAAGACAACAAAGGGCAAAGAGAGGTGCCATTAATATCGATGCAACTACTTCTCATTCTAGATCGCCTTCCTCTTTGCGCAAATCTCGATCATCAGATATAAAATCAAAAACAGGAAACACCCTGGATACACCATTGAGAAAAAGCTCAAGGTCGAGGATAGTTAGATCCTTGGAGATCCAAGAAACGCAACCACACAATGGTGTCAATGGCAATGCTGATAATAATGCCAATGATCGTGATCATTCTTATCCATCTCGATCTCAAGCATTGAAGTCGATAACCACATCCAATGGTGTAAGCACTGATTTACCGAGCAGAGCCCTGGATGCAAATTGGAGGCAGGTCCTCCTCCAAGATCTCCAACGAAAGGTTCGGCGCAAAACAGATCCGTATGGATTCTTTTCGAAACCCGTTGATCCTGAAGAAGATGACTGCGAAGATTATTATGATACCGTTGATAGATCACAGGCTATGTGTTTCGATATTATGGGGGAAATGATTGATGATTCGTCCAAGATTAAGAATGTGGATCAATATGTCAAATTTCTCTTGATGATTGTCAGATGTGCCAAACTATATAATACAGATGAAGAGAATTTTGTGAGGAAACAAGCGGATCTAATTGACAGCAAGAGTGAAGGATTGATCAAGATTGCGAGAGAGAGATGGGCCGATAAGGAGGGGCGGGAGGAGAGAGAGCGGGTCGAGGCAAACGCATTCGAAAGGCAGGATAGGCAGAGAAGTATTGATTCCAGATTAAGGAGATTAGAAACTAGGTCTAGAAATGATTCATTGTCCAGTACATATGTTGACGACGAAGACGATGACTATGGTATATCTATAAGCAATGCCCAAAGTACAAGACGAAGGCGTGCTTTACAACGCAGGAACAAATCTCGGACAACAACGAAAGCAGATGATGTTGATGGTATGCAGCGGTCACGACGGAGAAGATCGACTGATATTGTCTATAACGATGAAGAGCATTCCATAGGATCCTTATCTGAAAGTGATCTGCTGAAATCGAAGGATGATAGCAAAGACGATGGCGACGATGACGATGGCCCAATTGAAGGGTCTGAAATACCCTTTTGCAAACCCATGCTAGTAGGATCTGCAATAACTCCTTGCGACAAGAGGGAGGATTGGCTCGACATCTGCCCACAATTAGCAATAGTGTGTAATGAAGCAGCAAGAAGATCGACATTGCGCGTAGATCATAATGCAAAACGGTACGAAAAACCGCTATCTGAAATCTATATCAAGGAACGGTTGGAATATGACGATCCGCTTGAAGGTTTCATCGTGAGGACAAAGGCTGAGCCATTCCATGTACAAGGATTCGTTTTAGCAACAAGATTCACAACCTGGAGAAAAACTTTTCGTTGGGCAATTGACGAACCTGCTGCATTGATCACGCCGACGGATCATAGATTACACATGACTGATAGGAGTGGTGATCTCACAAAAGAGTTACAAACATGTGAGAGAGATGATTCGAATGCTGATCAAGGATATAAATATAATAGCATATGTGAAATATCATTGCTGGGTGGACTGGGCTGTGGCCGAGCTCTTTTATCTCGCACTATGTCAGAACTTAGGCAAGCACAAAAATATGAGTACGTGGTGCTTCAATCAACCAAGATTGCTATCCCATTTTATGAAAAACTTGGATTTGTGAGGGTTGGTGCTGTAACCAGGTTCAACGATGTTGAAATGTTGCCTGAGGTTGCTTACCGGCATTGGAGTGAAATTGTAAATGGAGAGGCAGTAGAACCATCCTATATGATGGCTCGAAGGCTTAAAGCAACTCATGAAATCGAATCTACAATTGTCTCAAGCAAACCTGATCAAATTACCAATGAGGAAAGACACCATGAGATCCATAGTGCTCTAGCATCTATCTACTCGTTATTGTCTGATGCCTTGACCATACGAATTGGTTCAGTTGCCCACACCAACAGTTTTCGTGAAATTTTATCAGCTGCAAGAGAATATGCAATATCTGCCGACGATTATCTATTCGTTAAAGTCATCGAAAAGGCTTTGTCTGAATTCACAGGATCTCAGTTTGGAAAATCGAAGCGGCTCCTTCGCAGCGAGCTGCGTCATGGTCGTTCAAATACAAGCGATGAGCTGAAACGAAATGGATTTGATGACATTGTTGAATGCTCTGAGAAAGAAGTTTCTGATGCCGATGAAATTGTTTCTATAACCCCAAATCTGCCAGTCGAAACTGTGGACGTCTTAGTATCGGTCAAAGTTCAAGATTGCGAGAAGGCAGAAACAGAATACATCAGCGCTACTGTCCCTACTGATTTCCTTGCAAGAGATGATATCTTTAGTGTAAAAATAATTGTCGACGGCAGTGTTATTGAAGGCAATCCTGGAATAGCATGTCTTTCACGCTCACACAAGGCTAACAAAGAACTTCTTGAAGCAACTGAGCTTGCCGTTGACAACTTAATGACCTTCGTCTGCAAGAGATCAAGCAAAACTGGGCTGGGACAGAGTCAAGTTGGAATAGGAGATGAGATTATGGTCAAAATCCTTGCATTTGATAAATCGCCATTGTGGGTCGAAACAACGGTCAAGAAACGAGCAAAGATTCAAGGAACGGCGCCGTATTTTTCTGGGAACAATGGATTTCAAGTTGAATGGGATGAGCAAGATAGTTTAAAGCGCAAAAATAGAGTACTTGACATACGCAACAGAGGTGTGGGTAAGGATTGGTGTACGGAAATGGACTGGGCTTCCTTCTCTGTGCTTCCAATTGCTGTCCTTGATTCCCTTTTGATTGGAAGCAAAGTTAATTATCCCGCTGTAGATGGAAAGACGGTAGAGGGTGTAGTGACTAAACGGATTGGTGGTGGTCTTGATAATGAACTAACATTTAGGGTTGACATAGGAAGAGAGAAAGGTAGAGGTAGACCACGCAAAGATGATGTTGACTACGCCTTCGAAGATCTATCTGCTGGTGCCATTCGCGAAGCTATCACAATATCAGATACTAACATTGTACAAACTAGGAAGCTCCTGAAATCCTCCAAATTTGTGAAGCAACAGTCAAGATCAATGGCTGATGATGACGACGCTGCTCAAACTGGAAAGGTGTCTAAGCAGCAAAAAAGAAAAACTAATTTCCAGTCTGCAGAGGCATGGGCAGAATATAGAATTCAAGAACATCGACTTATTCATATAAGTGATACAGAAAAGCTGAAAAGGCAAAAGAGTTGCAGTAAGGTGGATGATTACATTATTCGTCTCTCTACAGGTATTGGTAGCAATATGAAGGATATGAATAAAGCTGGCAATCAATCTGAAAACAACAATACAAATGTTACTGAAACTGATAAGCTCGCCCAATCAGGAATTGAGATAAGAGGGCGGAAGAGAAAAGCAGTTTCTGATGAGACGTGCAAGAATCCAAGTAGTACGCTATTTGAGCAAAAGCAAGATGATCAACGCATCAAGAAAAAGCGAAGAGGTATGACCACTGATGTAATAAAGCTGCGACGGTCGACAAGAGGAAAGAATGAAGAGCAAGGAGATGAGTAAATAGTAGACATGTAAATTTAGGACATAGATACAATTCTTTGTGGGAAATTTTACTGCTATCCTACTTTATCCTACATACACACCTATACTTTTGCTGGAGTCCTGACAAGAATATTCCTTATTCTAAACAATCATCAATAACAACAGAATAAAGAATAAAGAATGTAACTCTGAAGAATAACGTTTTGCAAGTTTGAACGTTAAGTCAGTCGTGTAAGAATCGACATTTTTCGTCAAATTTGAAATTTGTCATAGAATGCAGATAGAATGTGTTGTGGACATCATCGCCAATTTTTCAAACTAGAAACACAATAATGCCTACGAACCTACAAAAGACAAAAGATTAGCAAAAGATACACATAAACATAACACATTGTAGATAACAAACAAACAGAATCGAATACAATATAAGATGCAAAGCCCTGGACTATCACAAGCTACTAAAAAATCTGCCCTCTTCGTTAAAGACAACCATTCCCAGCTTAGAAAGAATGTCTCAACAATTCGTAAAAGTAATCTGTTTGAGAAAGATAAGAACAATATCATAAAAGATAATGTTCTGAATTTACCGAATGCGCCGAAGAAAACTAAGTTCCCCATGAAATCATCGAAAAGGAAAAGGATCTTTGGTTTAATCCTTAAAAACAAAGAACAGAAAGTCGTTATCTCTGAAAGCTTCGATGGAGAAACTGCAGATTTTGTCTGCGTTGATAACAATACACAAAACAATACACAAATCACGAAAAGGAAGCTGACAAGAGCCCCGAAGGGGTTGCAAAGTCAAGCGATTGTTTCAAAGCCTAGCCTTGAACATTCTTACGAAATGTATCCTCCACGAGCTTTGAAACCACCATCATCAGCGAAAAATATATCGCCACGGAAGGATTGTACTCACATTTCAAGCGTAGGAATCAATTATGATATTAATCTTCCGATTCCTCAGAGAGATATCGCACAGTCTGCGGAGACTATGACAGAAATTAGCGCTTTGACAATGACAAGCCCTCTAACTAAACTTGGTAATTTTGCAATTGAGGCTAGGAGGAGGAGGGAGTTACAAAAGACGGTGGTTTCATCAACCATACGAAATGGCTCGTATGCATATGGTGATGTTGGTTGCGTTGGTTTGGTATACCCGAGCATCCTAGTGGCATCTTCTAAGAGCTCATTATCCTCGCCAAACGAATTTTCCCTGGAATGCATTCCTCAGGTGGAAAATGTTTCAAGTCTATCGTCGCAGAGCACAGGCATTTCAGGATCGAGCTCTTCTTGCTCTGCTTCAACTCCAGTTCGGCATAATGCATCTGGTGAGCGGAAAGGAACGCAATTTGCCACTCGTGCAGCGAAGCGTATGATCAACGGTGTTCAGGGAATGGTTGCTGGTTGTTTTGCACCAATATCCAGTTCTCCGACAGCGAAAGTTATGAATAAGAATGAGTGGAACGCATTTTGCCAAATGTCGAAGGAGAAGCCGTAAACCTGACGCAATCAATTTAAATTTACAGCCAAAGTGCTACTTGGAAATCATATAGAGTAATTAATTCATACAAAACATCTATGTTCTTTTACATTAGTCGTAGATTAGATGAAGCCATCTTCTATACTATAATACTATCATTCATCACCATCACAGGCTCACTCATATCCCTTCCACTAAAGATTTCTGGGTGTTATCGAATACAATCTCTTGACAACTGTTGTGGAGATATGGGCAATTACATCTATTTGTTGTTAGACCCCTTTGTAAGCAGCTTACAAACAACGCTTAGCTCGGCAACCTTTTTGCAACCGGCAACGGCTCCTTCTCCTACGAAAGAACCGAGGCCAAGAAATGCCTTCGCAAGAAAATTTTCTTGTGGCTCACGCTCTTCGTCGGCCTCGTCTAACTCAGCCTCTAGATTGGTAGGTGCTTCTTTCGAATACGGCATGATTCTGGCATCATTTACGTTCTTGCCTGCTTTTTTGTTCCTCATAATGACAGAAAGGTTAGATCTTCCACGAGAAACTGGCTGAGTTGAAGCATCGTAGACTTTGCGAATGTCGTTATCATTTCTTGTTTCTAATTGGTTTCCTTCCCTAGATTTCTCACGTTTGCTGATACCAACCGACTTTATCATTATCTTGGACATCTGTCCATCTTGAATTTTGGAAACTGTCTCGGTCGGGTGTGCACTCATGATGTTTTCAGTTTTTATGATAGTAAAATTTGCTTTGTTTTCCTGGCTTCCGTTGAATTGTTCAATTTTTCACAAGCCAGTGTTTAGTGTTTAGTCAAGGTTTAGTGTTATATTATAAGTACTGTCGCAGGTTGCAGGTGTTTTAAGTAGGTACTACCCTTGCTTTTAAGGCAAATCGTAAATCGCTCTAGCACATCGCTTATAGTCGCTTATGCAGCTAATATATTTATGACTTCGATATAATTTAGCCAGATATAAATCGCTGATGGTCTAATTATTATTAAATTAGGCTCCTTGATGTCCGATTTTATGGTACTCATCGCTTGTTGCTTGTCTCAACAAATAAGTCATCACAGAATGTTGCCTTACAATTTATACAAAAGTGCAATTAGGAAAGTATGACAAAAAACAGCTCTTCATCTCGAACCTGCTCCCGCCCTCGTAGCTCTCGCTCTACCACAACAAAACAAATGAGTGCCACTTCCCGATCAAGAAGCACAACTCGCGAGCCTAAAAACAGAGACGAACAAATTCTTTTAGCATTGAGAAAGCAAGGAAGTATTGTGAACTCCAGTAGATCAAGGAATCAAACGCGCGCCCAAAGCTTAACAAGGCACCCTAACCATGGAAGTGCCTTTAAGGATGTTGAATGTCATAAATCAGTGCGTGCTCCAAGCCCAACTCGCATGGTAGATGTAGGCATTGTTTCTGTAGACAGACAATCGAGATCGAGTAGCTGTATTCGCTCTAATGTTGGAAACGACAAGCAATCCCACGCAGAAAGGAGCAAAATTGGCAAGAAGAGCGGTGACAATATCAGAGGTTTCTTAAGCCGGGGTCGCATGAACTATGGGCAAAGCGTCGCCCATATGCCGGGATCTTCTGGTAAATCTGCTTCAAGATGCTCCAAAGCACAAAAGGATCCTTCCGCTACTAATGGGAAATCAGTCATTGTCAAGTTGAAATCAGATCGAGATTTGAAATTCAGTAGTTTTGATTCTGACAGATCTTCAAGGCTCAGTCTATCGAACGAGAGGAAGTCAAGTACCAACAAGATGCGTAGCGTGGTCGTAGGGCGGTCAAATGAAGTTAGATTAGCTAGAACCAATGCAAGCTCGCGTAGTGAAGTAGCCCAGAAGCAGAAGAGAAAGCCCATGACAAAATTCAGAGCGGCTGGATTAGGAAAGCGCAGAGCTATAATTCCAGGAGAAAAGGTCGAGAGAGAGAGTAATGCATATGAGCCTTCTTTGAGTATTGAAGAATCGAGAGAAATGCCCTCTTTGATAGTAACTGATAGTTGCACGGTCTCCATGTTGGAGTCTATTGATGGTGCGACGCACAGAGGGATGGTAGACGAACACAATGAAATTCATAGAGAAAGAGCCCGTGAGGATGAATCGCAGAAGATGAAGCAACTCCAGAAGGACAATGTAATTCAAGCAGAGAGAGCACTCGGTAGAATTCGGGCAAAAACTGGTATCATCAAGGAACTTGTTGTAGAGCCTCTAGAAGTTGAGAATGAAAATGCTGAAAATGATGGTGTTATGGGATCGCTTGAAAATGAATTTTACACCCATGCAATATTCTTTGGGGAGAAGGCGGATATCTTCCTTTCACACGCGTTTAAAAAGAACAATACAAATAGATCAACAAATGGCCAAGAGGTCATTGACAGACAAATATTAGTTAAGATATAAGTCATCACACACTACGAAGTGTGAAGCTCATTACAATGAAATAAAGCCATGCTTCAACTTTAAAAAGTGCTATTTACAATTCGCCGGTATGAGGACGAGGACATTCAACTTTTATTTTTGTCTATCATTAATTTATCAAGCTGGGAATGTTGATGATGGAAATCCATCATCGTCGATATCACCAACAGCAAGCAGTTTGACTCCTTTCAGCTCTCCTTTACCTTCAATAATTTTTGTAGATCCTATTGTTGGGCCATCTTCTCTGTGATGTAAAAATTTTAAAGGTCAAGTTGGATAAATTGCCAATGAAAACAAAATGCTGTAGATTTGGAACTCTAAGTCTACCTCACTTACTTTGAAGGAGACAGTTGTGCTCCAGAAACGACCAAGTTTGTCATTTGCGATGTATTTTTTTTGGCATCTTCTTCAGATTTGGGGATTCTGTTGGGCCTTGATTCGTTGCTTCCTTCATCCTCGCTCGCATTAGAATATACATCAAAGGAGAGCATGGAATCGGATTCACTCATCTCGCTGTCATTCTCATTCACGCTGAATTGAGGATCCTCTTCGTCAGCTTCTTCATCCTTGCTTCCTGCAGTAACAAGTGACAGGTCGATCTTGCCAGGGCTAACGACCTCCTGACTACCGAGAGTACTAATACTTTCGTCTACAAACGCAAGAGAATTCTTTGCGAGCGAGTCATTTTGTGTAGCAACTATTTCCTCGTTCTCTTTAGCGACACGAGATTTGTTTCCAACAGTGGGGGTAGTAACATTACCTCCAACGACCGTAACTACTGCAGTCACGTCGACGTCCTCGATCTCATCTATGACGTTTTTTTTTCTGCACAGAGAACGAGATAGACACAAATAAAGTGCGATAGTTCCTGTTATTGAAGAAAACGCAATTAGAAACGTTTGAGTAGCTTTGAAAGATCCGCTCTCGCCATTGTGCTTTGGATCGATCACAGTTGGAAATAAAGACGGCGCCTGGGAAGGAGATGGGCTAACTGATCCTGAATCAACAAATTCTTTCAAAGAGATGAATGTGATCCTTTGAAACTGCTGCGTGGTAGTACCGTCATCAGCTTTCAAGAAAGTGAGAAACTCTGGCTTCGATAACGGTACAAAGTAAGTATCTTTGGGAACGGTACTATCAGCACTTCCCCTGAATGTGTATTCCTGTGTGAAGATGATTCTCAAAGAGAAAGGACCTCTCAAATTCCTTTTTGACACGTTTGCATTTACAAGTCTACGTGCAGAAGGAACGAAAAATTCCTGGGTTTCAATGTGTGACACAAGATCTGAGAAAACAAATGTGACATTTTCCTGCTCATCCCAGTAGTCTTTGGTGAAGTTAGTCACTTTTCCCCTCCAGTGGTCAATCGCTCTAGAGCTAAATAATTTCTCCTCGAGCCCAATAAGGTCCATTATAATGAAAGGTGTCGTAACAGTCTTTTCTCCAAATGTTGGTGTTGAAGAAGGCGAAGTGGATGGAACAGGTCCTGATGGTGTCGATGTGGGCAAAATGGAAGGAAAGATTGAAGGCATAGATGAAATTGATGGTGAAAGAGATGGACTTGTCGTAGATGTTGGTATTGCTGAAGGTATAGACGACGTTGATGGAGCAGAGGATGATTCTAACGAAGGTAAACCTGACTCTGCGATGGTTGGTGTTGAGGAAATGGAGGGCGTTGATGAGGGCAATCCAGACGGTTTCGTAGAAATGGACGGAGAGGAACTGGGTCCAAGAGAGGATTCACTTGAAGGTGAATCTGACCCTGTGATTGATGGAGAAGTACTAGGCTCATTGGACGGCTGACTCGACGGATTATTGCTAGGTGGCAAAGAAGGATCATCGCTTACTAGAGGAGATGGCATTGTCGACGGAGTGAGAGATGGCTCTGCTGAAGCCAACAAGCTTGGACTAGGAGATGGCTTGTTTCTTGGACTGTCGCTGGGTAAGAATGAAGGCTTATTGCTCGGAGTGACACTGGGACGAAGGCTAAGAGAGGGAACCGAAGAATTGGATTGAAGACCTCTCTTGATCTTAAAATCGAATGCTATCGCTTCATTGGCAAAAGGCTCTGCCATCAGAATCAGGGTAAGAAATGCAAACAGCATGTATCTAGTTCCGTAACTACTGCTATGCATAGTATTGTATTTTTTGTTGTTTCCTCTGATGTGCGAGACTTAGGTATGGTCGCTTCTGATATTTACTGCAACAATGATCTCAAAATCGTTTTCAAGAACAAAATTTTCACAACAGTAGTATGGAAAAAGTTGGAAGCACAACAGTACTGTTGTTGGTTGTGGATATGGATCATTCACAGTTCACAGACGAACTCACTCGGGTCTTGTGTAGGAGGGTGGAGGTGCGCAAGAAGATTTACTTTTATCTTTTATGTTTCAAATTTCAATTATTTAGCTGCAATAATGATGAGGATCAGATTTTCGAAGGGTTTGATGTTTTACATAGGCCTTTTATATCACCCCCTCCTCGTCCTCCTCATCCTCTCGTCACTCGTCACACAATAACAACAAAATCATCATTGATCATTGGCATCATCATTGTGGCATCATTGACATCTATCTGACATCAACCGACAATCAAAACATTATCTCAAATCATAACATTATAAATTGGCAGAGGACATCACTCATTTAGTCATCAGTTATCTATCATCTGGAAACTTGGAAGAAAATGTCTGAAGCAGATGAAGCCTCCAAGGCTTCCTCCGGAGAAATTATTTCATGTCCATCTAATGAATCTAGTAGCAGTTCTGACAAATCCAAGGTGGTACACAAAATGAAAGCAAAACAAACTCATGAGAAATCCAGTTCTGAGAAGATTGATAGATTTTTGTCATTGTATTGCAAATGGACAGCAAGTTCCACACTCACAGAACGTGGTATCAAGATGCTGCAGTGGACAGCGTGGCTGTTATCTCAGCTGACAAAAGATAAATACAAAATCTTATCGCCCTGTCTGAGAAAATTATATTCCGACCTATCTATAATGCGATATGTGCTGCGATTATATGGTATACCTACTGCGATTGAAGGCATTCGGTCAGGCAGCCGGTCAGGAGGAGCTTGGAAAGATAAAAGAATAAAACTATTAGGGAATGTTATGGCATGGAGCATGGCTGCGTATTATCCACTTGAACATATCGCCTGGGCAAAGTGGACTATGCCACAACTAATGCCGAAAGTGGACGGAAACAGATTCAGCGCTTGGAGTTGCCGATTTTGGATGGTGTTCATAATTGCAGAAATGACGAATTCTGTTCTCAAGAATAAGGAACTTGGGGAGGAGCTTCGTTCTATTGATAAGCGTGCGAATGATTCTGATGATAGCGAGGCTGCGATTTCAAAAAGTAATGCAATAGAGAAATCCATGCATATGAATAGATTGCAAATTATGAGAGATATTCTATTCACTGGACCCTGTATCAATTGGTCTCTTGATGAGTGGGCAACAAACCCATGGTTAAGTGAGAACTGGTGCAACGGTATCTCGTTCACTGAAGCTTTGACGTGCATGTATCAATCCGTTTATAGTTTACAAAATGATTAATAATTACCACATACTTCAAATCGCTTTTTATTTATTTGGAACTTCTGGTGTTGATTTGACCCGATTTCTGTTTTTCCAAAAAGGAGGACCGCATTTTTGTTAGGTCGCGAACCTTCAGTGGTGTAGAAGATCTTCTCCTTCCTGATTTCGGGCTTTGCTGATGCATGTTTCTTTCATTAGAGGATCTATTCCTTTCCGATCTGGGTCTTTGTTGCTTCGTATCTCTTTCATCAGAAATTTTGCTTCTTCCCGATCTGGGTCTTTGTTCCTTCGTATCTCTTTCATTAGAAATGTTGCTACTTCCCGGCTCGTGTATTTGCTGGCTGTTTCTTCTTTTTTCGTTCGATCTTCTACTCTCACTTCCTCTCAAATTCGAGGTACGAACGTATCTTTTGTAGATAATTTTCCTATTTTGATACTTTCTCTTTCCTAACAACTGCATAACGACTTTGGATGAAAATGTGGTAATCTATGGGACGAGTGATTGTTAGCATTGTCGTTCTACATGCAATAAGAATTAAAAGCTCCAGTGATTCAACTTACATCAACTCCCTCTAAAGCAATGATAACATCCCCTGGTTTCAAATCTTTTGCGATGGAGTTGTCACTGATTCTGTGAATAATGAGCCCGTCAGCCGTTTTTATGATTGTGAAGCCTGCTTCGCCCGGCGGCATCACTGTCTCCATAAGATCAGCATCTTCAAGTAAATTTATGTTCATGGGATGTTGACTCTGTGCGTGTAAATGTTCACCTTTAGATGTACCACTGAGGTCAGTCGCAGATCTATATTGAGCCAGCCTTGCTTGCTGCATTGCGACCGCAGATGAATGATCTAGAATTTCGGACTCTGCATGGCTGAGACGAGGGGTTGGATGTATACCGTTGTGCCTTTGGTGATCTCCAATATGATCTCCAATCCCCATTTGCTGAACACTAAAGGACTTTTGACTCTGATCCCTGTTAATAGGACTTATGACTGATGAGGGATTAAGTTCTTGAAATCTGATCTGTTGTTGAGATAATTCAAGGTTATCCGTCAAGTTCATCGCTCGCATAGATCTAGCGATTGGAGATACTGAACGAGAGACTAGACTGGGTATCGGCTGTGTGTACTCTGGCGTATTAACTAGCGTAGGGGTAGAGTTTGGATGGTTATAATCGTTCATACTGAAACTAGCGTCGGAAGGATGCCGCGTCGTAGCTATATTCCCTTCGCGAATCAATCCTGGGCGATGGTGTAGTGGTGACGAAGATTGCTGCAGAGTATGCTGGAGTGGATGTTCCATTTGATGCAAATGAAAGAGATCATCTTGTGATACATTTGCAGGATTTCCAGGCATTTGATAAAGAGGTACGTTCGGGTGGGCATTCATGTAAAGATTGTCATTCAAATGGCGAGTGGAAACATTTAAAGGACTCCCATTCATCTGCTGCCTGGACGATGTATTAACTGGACTTCTGTTCATCTGCTGTCGGAACGATGTGTTTACTGGACTTCCATTCATTTGCTGTCGAAACGATGTATTTACTGGACTTCCATTCATTTGCTGTCGAAACGATGTATTTACTGGACTTCCATGCATCAAATTTTGTAGTGACATTTGTGCATTGCCATTAGGAGGCTGCATTAAAAGAGGGCTTTGTATCATGTCAACAGGAATATCCTTTACTGGATTCATTGATCGAACTGAAGTCTGCATAAAAGGTTTCATCCTCATATTCTGTGTCACATGCTTTGGCTCAAAAGCAGGTGCCTCGTCTCGAAGACTAGTAGATTCTGCAGAAACATCTCTTGACAAAGAAGGTTTATTAAAACTATCACTCGAATCTCTCTTTTTCCTACTTCTAGATTTTGACTTCTTTCTCTTAATTTCCTTTTTTGATTTTCTACTCTTGCTCTTACTCTTACTCTTGCTCTTGCTTTTGTGGTTCCGTGCGTCGTATGAATCGTCATAACTATCGTGACTATAGCTACGACTATTATTTCCAGCATCTCGCGCATCGAGGTAGTCAAGAATGTCAAGCTTCAAGATGTCTATCCCCGCACATGCTAAAAGTGAATCCAAAACACCTTCTCCAGCACCCCAAGGAGCATCATACGAATCCATTGTATTGGCGTAATCAAAAGATTCCTGGTGTCGCTTGGTCCTAGAGCGCCCTCTTTCGTAGCTTTGCCGCGGCATATTTGCCCTTCTTTCTTCTCGAGTTGAGATTGTCGCCAGATAGTTGTGATGTGATAATAATGAGCAGATTTGTTTTTAACAGAGGAGTGTTTTGCATGCAGTGAAGATAAAAGAAGATCCACTTTGTGTGGGTTGCCTGTTGTGGGTCAGGAGATTGCCGTTGAGGACAGTGGGTGGCAGTTCAAAGACAAATTTCCTACAAAAAAGCTTACGAATATCCGTTCACAGTAGTAGCGTCGTGGACAGCCCATAGGCTCTAGGAATAGTCTAAAAGTCTCCAACCGTCGCATTCTGTCACAAAGCTCATCCCAACTCAGGCCATGCATGCAAAAGGGCAGCAAAAGGGTATTGAACAAAATGAACATGATGGGGTGGTGGCCGTTCAACGACATATTTCCTAGAAAAAAGCTGAGGAGTATCCGTTACATTAAAGTCTAGTTACACGGTGGTGGTGGTATGCTCTGGACTCTGGAATAGTCTAAAAGTCCCCAACCGTCGCAATATACGTCACAACGCTCACTGAACAAAAATAACATGAAATTTTCATTTACTTTCAAATACCATCGTATCCATCACAGTAGATCATAACATAGTGTGATCTAGAATTGTTTTCCCCTAGAAGGTGATCGAGCAACGATGTCATCAGAGAGAGGAATCATTGGCTGAATGAAGAATTCTTCAATTGCTATTGAAAGGTTTAGATCACAGCTTGTTTTGTTCTTGAACCGTATGTTCAGTCTGCTGTCTACCATTTTCTAGTCAAGCAATGAGCTACACAAATCGATCGTGCGCAATAAATTGTACATTGCAGTAGACGACATAGCTATTGTACATTGTATTCATCTCGTCAATCTTCATTATTGATTGGTTGGAGTAGGACACGATTTTCATGCCATAACAACGTGATTGGCTTTAGGAGAAGGAATTGACCGTCCTGTGCAACTAGCCCGTACTCTGCTACATTATTTGACATGACTTCTATTAGTTTATTAACAGTCTCATTTTTGGTGTAGCGTGTTGACTAACGAGGAGCCACCATGTCCCCCGGACAATTTATTTCGAGGGAACTTTACCGGTACAATACCCTTTTTTTGCGCGCTCGCGGCTCGCTACCTCTCGCTACACAACTCTCAACTCTCCTCTCGTCGTCGAACCAAATCACCAAACAAGCGACAAACGACTACCGACACGAGACAGCACGAGACACGACAAACCTGGACAAACGACAACGGACGACAAGAATCATCATCAAGCACTAAGCACTAACTCTATTAGTCTATTAGTCTATTAGACTGTTGCAGCTCTGGTATTAGCCCTTTTCAAAGCACAATCGAGCCAGCACAAGCACCACTCTCAAATACGATGGTGCAAACATTACAAATTGTATCTTCCATTGCTCTACTTGCATGTGTTCAACTAAGTCATGCTTTCGTAGTGCATAGAGCAACTCCTCTGGTCGGACCTGCTGTGCCTCTGGTTGTGCAACGAATGCATAAACAAACGACAGCAATTGCTATGGTTCGAAAGACTGATGATAGAACAGGAACCAACGAGATTGATTATGGCAAGATCGCAGGTATGTTTGTCAACCCTTTGAATCCTTATTCTTGGTGCTTCTATTTCATCGTGGGCATCTACGTCTTCAACGCAATCAAGTAGGATTAAAGAGAGTTACAAAAGCCACGACATTTCACGCTGAAATAAAATTGAGAAGCAGTTGTTTGGACTATTTTTTACTAGCACGCCCAGTCCGCAGGGAGGAAACCAGCACGATCTGTATCGCGTAAACAAATTATCTTCGCAAAGGCATGACGTGTGGTTTTACGGATAACAGTTGTGATATGCCTTTCTTTATCTTCACTAAAGTAAACGCAAGCTGATCATTTATTGGTTGCTTCTTGTTGATATTTATCTACAATTCCACCTCAATTTTACGGCATGAAAATAAGATGGTAGTGAAAGCAAAAATTACCTCACTTTGATGCAAGGTAGATAAAATGAAACTTAGATCCAGACGCAGCAACAAGTGCACCAATATTTGGCTTTTCCACTTTGTACACCCTTACCCCGCCATTCCACCACTGCTCCTCATTTTCAAAATATAACAATCGATCGTCTGGTTTCCCATGAGAAACGACAATCATTGAACCATGGTCTTTCAGTAAACGAGAGCATTCCTTCATCATTTTCTTTGTATTCATCATAGCGCCATTACTACACAAAATGGAATCCATTGTACCCTTGTTAATGATCAGATCGAATGATGAATCGGGGTAGGGGAATGACTTCGTGACATCCGCGCATTCATAAACCATTTTCGGAATACATAGATTTGAATCACTGCTTCGCTTCCCACTTCCTTTTGACACAGAGGGTGTAGTAAATCTTTGTTGTTTAGCTGTGTTGTCGCTATTGTGGAGAGATGGCGTTTCATCTCTCGAGTCCTCCTGGATTTTCGCATTGGCCTCTCTCGTTTCACGATTCAGCTTGGCCTGGATTTTCCGATACATTCCATCATTATTATTTCTCTTCTTGGCTTGATCGATGCATACTTGGGAGTTGTCGACATTGGTTATGCCACCAATCCAGCCATCTTGCATCATTTGTTCACCGAAACGAGAAGATCCACATCCAACAATGAGTACTTTTGACTGACTTTTAGTTGGAAATTCAACAGAGGATTCCTTGGCAGGATTTTTTGATGGAGAAAGAACATTTGGATGGAGAAATTGCTGTAGACTATCATATGTTTGATACCATTCGAATGGTGTACATGAGTCGCTTTCGTATCGCTCGTCCCAATACTTGGATGACCCATAATTGCTAAAGGATGACATTTCTTCTCTATTTTTGGAAACCAATTAGGGCAAGGAATGAATGAGTGAACGAGTTTATATCTGGTCTTAATGGACAGCATGGAAGATTGACTTTGAGAAAATTAAAAGAGTTTCAAATCGTGAAAGCGCCACGAAAACGTGTTTCCTCCATTTGAAAACGAAAGACACTCGATGGGACTCAATTTGTGAGTCAACAAAAGAATGTTGTACTATCTATTGCAGTCCATCTGACTGCCTCTGGGGTTTTCATTAAAAGGGATTGCGAAAGTTGATAAAACCAGAAAGCTAATTCAAAGAATAACACCAAGTGAATGTGCTGGAATTCTCCGAGAAATCTGATATCTGCTAAAGAGTTTAATATTTCAACCAACCGTACCTCTTAATAATTTAAAGCCCTCTAGTCGCAAGGGATGAATGATTCCACAAGCAAAAATTGTAAATGACGATATTTTCTGCATGATTCCTCCGTCCAGCGATCATTATATTCATTCCAGAAATGAGTTCAATGTATTATCTAGTGTAAATGCTGTAATGATTTTAAAGAGCGGAGTAAAGAATAATAAATTTCCTTTTATACAGATTGAGAATGATTATCACATTCTCAATTGACAACTAAACAACATCCATTGAGTCTGTTGTATCTATACCAAAATAATATCTCTAAGCATCCTGTACAATCTCGACTGCCTTTTCATCTTCAGCTTCCTCATCAATCTCTTCGTCAACCTCTTCGAGTAGACCTGTATGTTCACGAAGACGAGCAAGCTCTGCCTTGATAGAATCAATATCATCAGGAAGATTCTTATTCGTGTTCAAACGACGCTGACGATTCTCAAAACTTGTCAAAACTCCCTCCCGAAGTCCTCCCTTGAACCACTTAAACATAAACCATAAGATGAGAAGAAGAATGATAACGGTGAGGGCAGCGCCCAGTACAGTGAACCCCTTGGAGTCCTGCTCGAAGAGGGAAGAAAGTCCAAGAAGAATCACTGGAATCACAATAAAAACTACAATGATGTAGAGGATAGGGAATCCACGCCAGATACGGGTTCCCTTTCCAAGAGTTCGTGCCATACTAAGCGGGATGCGGCGCATGAAGGGAATTGGGTACCAGATAAGGATTCCAACGATATTGAAGTAAAGATGGCAAAGTGCGACCTGTAGTGCATCAGTACCTTCGGATACCAAGGACGCAAGAAGACCAGTGAAAGTCGTTCCGATATTCGCTCCAAGAGTAATGGGGAACATTTGCTCAATACGCAAAGCTCCCATTCCAACGAAGGGGGTAAGAGCAGAAGTGGTGATTGATGATGACTGGACAAGCAACGTGATCCCACATCCGACAAGCATTGCTAAATATCCATTGATGTTGGTTGCCTTGTAGATAATACGGGTAGATACACCCATAAGCATCTTCTGAAGGAGAGTCACTAGTCCGATCAAACATCCAATAAGAATCACAAGAGCAAGGAAGAAACAAACTGCTCCGGAAGTCACGTCGTCGTTTTGATTGGCTCCATCCTGGAAAAAGGCAGGACATCCAGCATCCTTGTCGCAAGTAATAAGTCCAACCTTTTGGGGGCATGGCAAATTCTCCCCAGTCTCCCCATTCACCCCACATCCTCCTTTGGGGGGAACACATGATTTGTACCCTACTTCTCCTCCTATACAGGAAACAGGGTAGAACACACCTCCAGATTCACAGCTTCCCTCGCCCTTAGCGATAGTCTTGGTAACATCTTTGTTCGCCTTGATGATGAGGTTTGCAAGAGGAGAAACAAGCTTCTTGACGGGCCCTTCCCATTTATCTCCCTGTCCGTCGCGATCACCATCGGGGACACTGGCACTCGATAGAGCGAATAGAAAGGTAGTGATAAGCTCAACGGGGAATAGAATTCCCACAGATAAGAAATTGAACATATCGTGCACGGTT
>Ga0306864_1000454_pt1 | contig 19107 bp, 17 predicted proteins | sample AntRauTorckE5430_FD_190448 | JGI IMG/M metagenome (GOLD analysis project Ga0306864, IMG submission 190448) | Saline lake microbial communities from Rauer Islands, Antarctica - Metagenome Torckler E5 #430 (v2) (version 2) | ecosystem: Environmental > Aquatic > Non-marine Saline and Alkaline >...
TTCAAACCTTTTATTATGATTTTAGAACCATCAAAAATTAAATTTATCGTATGAATATCATCGGTCGGATAAATATTTCCCGCAGCTGTTTTTAAGATTTTTCGTTGGTAATTAATAATAAAATTTTGACTGGTTTCAACGGGGTTTATAATTAATCGCAACTGATTTTCCGTAATTTTCAAATACGACGGCAACAAATCCTCCTCCGAACCTATCGGGCGCAAATACAAAACATCTTCTCGCTTACTCGTACTTCGACTATCATGGATTTCTAATGCCAACAAATCCGACAAACTATCCAAAAGGTAAGGTAATTCGTCGGGTGGAAGCACGGTCGTACCAATACTTTTACCGAATTGTTCAAACCGAATTTCCAGTAATTCTTTTCGAGGTTTAATGACGAGGTCTAAATAAGTTGGCGATTGCAAATAAAAAGACTGCTCCTGCTCTTCGTTTTCTCGAGAATTTCTAACGGTAACTTTTCGTTGCGAAAATTCAATATAATTGGGATTGAAAAATGGAATCCTGTTAAAAAATAAGTTGAAAAAGAAAATAATCACAAAAATACCAAACATAGATAAATGAAAACTTCCCGTAATTAGAATCACGAGCGTGAAAACAATGAAACCCGAAAAAGCCATCGGAATTTTCCAATTTTCAAACTTACTTTTTACCCCGTCAATCTTCAAATATTCGTGAGGCGAATAAACAACATATTTGGTTAATCCTTTTTCTTTCATCTTTTTACATGGTTTCACGGCTACATTATTTCATTATTTTTTCGTCGTTCGGATGATAAAACAAGGAAACAATGCAACCGTGAATCACTAAAAAATCGCTTCCAATTCACTTGGTTTTGTAATCACTTTAAACAATTTCAAATGCGCTTCTGTCATAAATTTTTCATCAACCGTTCGTTGCAACATTTCAATAATTGGGTCATAAAAACCATCGGTATTCACGATGATAATTTCGCCCGAAAACAAGTTCAACCGTTTCAAACTCAACACTTCAAAAAGCTCATCCCAAGTGCCGCAACCACCTGCTAATGCAATAACAGCATCCGAATCGGTAAACATAATTCGTTTGCGTTCTTGCATTGTTTTAGCCCAAATCGTTTCCGTCAAACCTTCGTGATGACGTTCTATATTTTCCATAGAACGCGGAATTACACCTACTACTTTTCCGCCATTTTCCAACGCTCCGTCCGCTACTTTTCCCATCAAACCGACACACGCACCGCCATAATAAACCGTATGCTTTTGCTTCGCTAATATCGCCCCGACTTCCGTCGCCATCTCGTAATATTTCTGGTGTGCGTTTTCACTCGACGCACAATAAACTGCTATATTCATTTTATTTTGAAGTTTAAGGCATCGGACGCTTTGAAAGCGTCCGCTGCCTTGATGACCCTAACGTCTATTAACTTTTAAATCTTTCGATTTCGTTATTAATATTTTTATTTCTTTTTCAATTTTATTTTTAAAATCAAAAATATACAATTCTGCTAAAGTTTCTGTTTCAATTAATTTTCCAATTGAATCTAAACGATTATTATTCATACAATCCAAAACCAATAACTTTTTCAGATGCTGAATTTCCGAAAGATTTTTCAAATGATTATCTCGGAGAAATAGGTATTTTAAGTGTTTTAAATGCCGAATCCCACGTAAAGTTGTGATTTTATTCGCCGTCAAATTGAGTAATTCCAACTGTTTTAGATGCGAAATACCATTTAAGTTTTTAAGATTATTTCCTGCAAGGTTGAGTTCTTTGAGTTGCGGAAAGTGTTTCAAACCAGATAAATCGGTGAGTTTAAAACTCAATTGTTCCAAACCAAAAAGCAATATTCCATTGCCAACAATCTCCAATTTTTCGGTACTAAACAACACCCGTAAATCTTTTTCCGTGGGCAAAAACACCGTTTCACCATATCGTAAAAAAGCATGTTGAAAGGCTTTTTTCCATTCGTCCGACAAGTTCCACCATCGATTTTCTAATTCCTCTTTAGAAATATCTGCTAATTTTTTCAGTCGTTTTTTTTGCTTCAATTGCTCCAACAAAGCCTCATTTTCAGCCCTAAGTTGTGCATTTTCAGCTTCTAATTCAGCGATGCGTTGATTTAAATTCATGGTTCGATTATTATCACCTTCGGCTTCTTATTTGATTATGACAAAAAATAATCGAACCACCGTTCTGGCAATAAAATTAATAATTCAAAAGATTAACCGTGATTTTATGATTGATTTCTGAATACGTGATTTCGCAATCTTCAAAAGAAGGTGCAGAAAACCGAGGTTTTATATTATTCGTAAAAGCAAACGGTTCTTTCGGTATGCCCGCAAAATTTTTATCCATCGTCCCATTTTTATTTTTGTCTTGATACAGTGCGATTGCATAATTTCCGCAAGGTAAATCACTGATTTTCAAAGTAATTGTACCTGCTTTGCTGATTTTATAAATCTTATTTTTGTACGTATTCTTTTCATCAGGAAAGTCATTCGTTGATTTATAAATCCCAATACGCACGTTCCCAACGACTTCCTTGATGTTCGTAATCGTAATCAGTAAAGGTTCTTGTTCCGCAGGAATTGCAGAAAGAAAGAAAGCCGCAAACATTATAAAAAATAAAGTTTTCATATTAAAATAATTAATAAAAATAAAAAAATTACATCAGCCCAATTTTATATCAAACCGATAAAACCCACAACCCAAAAACTCGTCAGCTTTTTAACCGCACAAAAGCCACTGGCTTTTCCGATTCATAATCTTCTTGAAATTCCAAAATATGAGCAAATGATTGTAAGAATGAAAATAATTTGCCGTATTTCAAACCACTTTTTCGTATTAATGCACCGACTTGGGCCAAATTCGCCCAACCTGTCGGAGAAGTTCTTGTCAATTCCGTTACCACTTTGACAATAATTTCTTCTTTTTCCGCTCGTAATAATCCATTTTGAATAGACATCTTTATTGAGTTTTCCATAACGTAAAAAGAGTTTTCGAGATAAATTCCCAAAAACCCCTAAAAATCTGCAGTAAATCCTACAAACTCATCACTATTTCCTCCGTCGTCGCCTCATGTACCTCACCATTATTTAAAACCATACGAAGTTTTAATTGGAAAGGAATATTACTTACATCAGGTGCTTGCAAAAAGCGATAAATGTGTTGCTGCTCAAAGATTGCGTCTCGATTACGGATCAAAAATTCTTGCACCATTTCAAAATTATCTCCTTCAAAACTTACTTCCGTAATCGCTGCTAAATTCGTTCCAGCAAGAAAATTCGCATTATAATCATAAACCGTTGTGATGATTAATGAATCAATGCCCTCTTCTCCTCCTCTGTAGCCATCGGGTGGACAAGAACAGGCGGAAGCCGTTGGAATTAGAGAGAAATCATTGAAAAAACTTTTAGAATTCTCTAATTGTAAATCACCATAAAAACTCGTTTGATATGCAATTTGACCTCTGAAATCCTGCCATTGATAAGCCGCTGACCCGTCAACGCCCGATTGTTCGCCTACGCCTGCACTGATACTTTCGATATCAAAATACTTTTTAGTACCCCTACAATCGCACCCATCATCATTACAACCTGGTAAAATGAAGCCAACTACTAAAACTGCCGTTAATAATACTTTTAAAATGTTCATATTTCGGATTTTAAAGCACCTACTAACCTTGATAATTCATAATTGCATGGTTAGCGGTTTGCTGTTAGGCAAATAAATATTCATCCTTTGTATTAATTTCACTGCAAATTTGGGGGTGTTTTTAGGAATTTGTTTAAGCGAACAAATCTTTATCTTTTAAATATTCTGACTTTCGGTAAGATATGGCAAATTCAATACTTAAAAACAATAAAGCGGCAAAAATGAACCATTGAAAATAAGATTCAAACTCATTAAAAACACGTTGTTCGATTTCTCGTTTTTCAATTTTTTGAATATCCTCGTCTAACGCTTTGATGATATTCTCATCTGACCGCAACTTGAAATAAGCTCCTCTTGCAGTCCTTGCAACGTCTTTCAACATTCCTTCATTCAAAGCCGTTCGCACAATTTCACCAGAAGCATCTGTTTTGTAAACCGATTTACCGTTTTCATTTAACGAAATAGGAACGGCTTTGTTCGAGCCGATGCCGACCGTAAAAATCAACATTCCGTTTTCTCCAGCTTTTTCTGCAATATCAATCGCATCGCCTTCGTGATTTTCTCCATCAGAAAGAATAATTAAAGCTTTATGTTTTTTATTATCTTTTTCAAAAGAAGCTTCCGCCAGTTCTATCGCTGCCCCGATTGCCGTCCCTTGCGTACTAATCATCTCGGGATTTGCCGTTTTGATTAAGGTTTGAGCCGTCGCGTAATCCGTCGTTAGCGGCATTTGAACGTAAGCATCGCCTGCAAATAGTATGATTCCGACCCTATCGGTACGAAATTGATTCAATAATTTAAAACAAAATTGTTTCGCCCGTTCCAGTCGATTCGGTGAAATATCACTCGCCAACATACTATTAGAAACATCCAAAGCAATAAAAATATCAATACTTTTTTGTTGTACTTTTTCTTTTTTTGTTCCCATTTGTGGATTCGCCCAAGCAAAACTTAAAAGAATCAAAACCAGTGTTAACATTCCGAATTTTGCAAAATCTTTTAATCGAGAACGTTCCGGCATCAATTCTTTTAACAAAGTCAAATCGCTAAAACGCTGCATTGCCCGTCGTTGCCAAATCAATCGCAATACGAAAACCGTTACTAATATTGGAATTAGTAATAAAGCGTAAAGGTGTTCTATATGTTCAAGTTGTATCAAAATTTCTTCAGTGATTAGTTCATTAGTGATTAGTCAAAACTCGTAATCCGTTTAAATAGTCCGAAAAACAGTATTTTTTAATAAAATTTCTAAACTTAAAAATATAATTGCCAAAAAGACGAAAAAGAAAAATTTATCACTTTGTCTTTTGACGATTTCGACTTCCATTTTTGTTTTTTCCAATTGGTCAATTTCGCTATAAATCTTTTTTAAACCATTTTCGTCCGTTGCTCGAAAATATTTTCCGTCCGTATTCACAGCGATTTCCCGCAATAAATTTTCATCAATTACGACCCTTGCGTAGCCCATCGGATAGCTACCGTCCGCCCGTCTGCCGATAGGCGTCAAAGCTTCACCCATCGAACCAACACCTATCGTGTAAACCTTGATATTAAAAGCTTTCGCCATTTCAACAGCGGTCGAAGGTTGAATATAACCAGCGTTATTTTCACCATCAGTTAATAAAATAATAATCTTCGATTTTGCCTTACTTTTCGATAATGCCTTGACCGAACTCGCCAAACCCATACCAATTGCCGTTCCGTCTCGCAGCCTTCCACATTCCAACTCTGATAAAAATTGTTTAACGATTTTATGGTCGGTCGTAATCGGACATTTCGTAAAACTTTCGCCTGCAAAAGCCGTCACTCCGATTCTATCATAACTCCTTCCATCCACAAAATTCGCTGCTAATAGCTGACTTGCGACCAACCGATTCGGCTCAAAATCTTCGGATAACATACTCGATGAAATATCCATCGAAATGATAATATCAATGCCTTCCGCTTCGACAACTTGCTCTTCAAAGACGGCTTGCGGTCGTGCTAAAGCAATCACTAAAAATAAAAAAGTGAGTATTCGCAAAGTGTTGGGCAGCCATTTATTTAATTTTGCACGAATAGAAACCCCTCCGCTAAAACCTGATAAAGTAGGAAATCGCAACTTCACAAACCACTCTCGTTTGCGTAGCCACAGCCACATTATCGGAATAACGAACAATAATAAAAATGCTCCCGGATTGACAAAATATAAATTCGACACGTTTTTTTTTAATTTTCGATTTCTAATTCCTCTTCTTCTCGCTGCGTTATCTCCACGAATTCCAAACTAAAATCCATCGCTTGACGATGTTCTGTTTCACTCGGAACTAACTTTGCAAACTTAACTAAATCCGCTATTTGCAATATACTTTTGAGATTGATAATTTGTTTGGTTTCAATTTCAAAACCATTCAAATCCGTCATAATTTCAGCTGTAACCGACTCCAAAGCAGGTATTTCAAATCGATTTTCTAAATATTCTCGCATCGTGTAAGATACTTCCGAATGATAGGTTTTGAAATTACCTTTTTGCCAAAATTCCTGTTCTTCCAACTTTTTTAATTTCAAATAAGCAATAATATGAGCAGGTAATTTTGGTTTTTCTTCTACTATTTGACTTATATTTTTTTGTTTTTGTTTTTTTGTATAATAATAAATAATCGTTATTAAAATCAGAATCACAAAAATCCCTACCAAAACAGGTAAAATATCCTCTTGAAATGACATATCTTCGGGTAAAATGTCCTTAATCGGAGCAATATTTTTAGTAGAATCTAACATTGGCGAAATAACCGTCAACTGCATCGCTTTTGAAAAAATCGTATCGATAATTCCATTCGTTTTTGTTTGAATAGGAATAGACGGAATCACATAAACCCCTGAATCAAAAGCAGTTATTACCATACTTTTTTGCGTCAAAATCTCATTTGCAGAAACGTTAACCGTCGTATCTCGCTCACTCAGCACCTCGATTTTATCGCCTAATTTTACACCTTTTGGCAATAAAATCACCGTTTTCTGTGTATGTCTTACATTTAACTGCATACTCATCTGGTCGCCAATCATCATTTTGGTCGAATCAATCTTCGTTTCCACCTTTGGCTGTCCAAAAGCGATTTGACCGATAATGAGTAACAATAAAATGATAAAATACTGCTTCATATTGCTGATTGATTTATTCGATAATTCTGCCAACTTTCAATGATGTCTTTTCTTAAAAAATTGCAATAAATTTTTGACATAAAATTGGTCATTTTTTTCCAATTCTTCCTTTTCTGGAATCGCAATACTCAACGTATCCGAGCCACTTTTAACAAAAATATCTTGAAAGCGATTTTGATTTTGATAAAAATATTGGCGGTGTTGTTCTCGCTCCTTTTTACTGCCAGTATCAATCCAACGAGTTTTGCCAGTTTCGGCATCTTGAGCGAGGATTAAGCCAACATTTTTGGGCAATTCTACCTCCCGAGGATCATAAATGTGCAAGCCAATCATGTCATGCCGACGAGATGCTATTTTCAACGAATCGCTGTAACCATCGGTCATAAAATCGGAAAGAATAAAGGTCACGCTGCGTTTTTTCTGCACATTATTAAAGAACTTCAACGCCTGCCCCAAATCCGTCCCTTCGCCAGTCGGTTCATAATTCACTAATTCCCGAATAATTCTCAAAATATGGCTACGTCCTTTTTTCGGCGGAATGTATTTTTCGATTTTATCCGAAAACAAAATCAACCCAACTTTATCATTATTAAGACTTGCCGAAAAGCCCAAAACTGCACTAATTTCCGTAATCACTTGATTTTTAAATTGACGAACCGTCCCAAAAAAAGCCGATTTACTCACATCTACAATCAACATCACCGTCAATTCTCGCTCTTCCTCAAACACCTTCACGTAAGGTTCATTATATCGAGCCGTCACATTCCAATCAATATTCCGCACATCATCGCCGAATTGATATTCTCGAACTTCCGAAAATGACATACCTCGCCCCTTGAAAGCCGAGTGATACTCGCCAGTAAAAAGGTGTTTACTCATGCCTTTCGTCCGAATTTCAATCTTCCGAACCCGTTTCATCAATTCGCTTGCGTCCAATTTTTTTATTTTTATAGCACTATTTTACATAGTGATTGTTAAAAATAAGGTTCTCTGACAATTTCTGCAAAAGTGAGCAGGTGACTTTGAGTCATCTGCTCACTAACTCGCTATTTTCAGTACTTCCAAAGTGCTATTTATACATAAATTTATAAGATTTGCAGAAATTGTCAAAGACCCAAAAATAATTGCTGCTACTTCGGGGAATACTGCTACTTTACCATTTCCATAATCGACAAATCCCGCAAATACGGAATCAACAATTCATAAGGAATCGTCACCTGTTGTTCGCCATAAGTACCGTTGAATTTCGTACTCAAAACCAAACCTTCTTTACGAAAAGTGTAATATTCAAATTTTTGACTTTTAATCCAAGATCCATAAAAACCATCATTATAATACGGTCTTTTTTTTACATCTTTTTCGATATACCGTTTGATAAAGCCTTGATAATCAAAACCTTCTTTAAAAATACTTTTTAACGTAATTTCTTTATTTTCAATAAAGTCATAATTAAAAGAAAAACCTTCGTAATCGTTGTCCCAAGTATTAGTTTGAATGATTTTACCACTTATCAAACGACTTGAGAAATGATCGATTTCGTACCAACAATAGGAACGAAGCGAAGCCCGTTGAGCCGCAGAAAATGAAGGAATTTGTTCCGAATATGCTTTCGTATAAGTTCTCGAAAGGCTCAACCAATCTTGAATTTTTGTATTTAAGGCTTCATTAAAATCTTGATTCGTTGTTTTGGGATAAGTGATTTCCGTTTTCGTCAAAAAATCAGCATATTCAATACAACCCACCTCCATTTTTTTAAAAAGCAGCAATTCGCAATCAATTTCTCCAGTTGGCGTAAGTGCTTTCCCAGAAATATTATCCGAACTAAAATCCACACTTGCATTAATTTTCGCAATCGATTTCCAATTCAAATCCTTGATTTCCAAATAGATAGAACGACCATTATTCAATAAATCACCTTCTACAAAATACGTTTTATTCACTTTTTTATAATAAACTGTCCCTTTTACAAAACCATTATTTCCTCGCCTCAGCATCATTTCGACTTCATCATTTCCTATCGTTCCTGAATATTTATGAATCCATTTATTATCGCCACAATAACCAGGATAACGAGGTTCTTGACTGCTGGGCAAAAGCTCTAATTGTTCGCCCAACTTCTTATCCAACGTAAACCAGTTGCCTTTTATCCCATCATAATCCTTAATCGTTGCGTCAATTGTCGCCGTTGCTTTATGCGTTTTATCGTATTCAATAAGTTGCAAAGTCGTATCATTCAGAATTTCCCCTTCCAATCGGAACTTTGCCTTGCTTCGCAAATACCACATCATGCCCTTACAAGTCGTTCCATTGTATGCCAACGTTATTGCTATATCGTTGATATCACTTAATCTACCTTTATAATGCTCTATCCAAAGAATCCCCGAAGCATCTGAAAACATCGCCCGCACTTCATCTTCCATCGTTTGAGCAGACAGCGTAAAACTCCACAAAATGCTCAAAAATATAATTGCTATGGTTTTCATTTCTTCTTTTCTTTTGAATTTAGGTTTGAATTTGGGTTTAACTAAGGAATTTCCACCACATTCAAAATCTCATTAATAATATCCTCTTGCGAAATATTTTCCGCCTCTGCTTCGTAGGACAAACCAATTCTGTGTCGCATTACATCGTGACAAATCGCCCGAATATCCTCTGGAATCACGTAACCTCGACGTTTCAAAAACGCATAAGCTTTTGCGGCTTTCGCTAAATTAATGGACGCACGAGGCGAAGCACCGTAATTAATCAACGGCTTTAGTTTGCTCAATCGATAATTTTCAGGCTGACGAGTAGCGAAGACAATATCAAGGATATATTGTTCGATTTTTTCGTCCATGTAGATTTGATTTACCCACTTTCGAGCATTTAGAATTTGCTCAATACTCACCACTTTTTCCACCTTTTCAAAGGCATCTTTCATGTTCATTCGCATGATTTGACGCTCTTCTTCTTTTGTTGGATAAGTGATTTTTACTTTCAGCATAAAACGGTCGGTTTGAGCCTCTGGCAACGGATACGTTCCCTCTTGCTCAATCGGATTTTGCGTTGCCAAGACCAAAAAAGGCGCTTCCAACTTAAACGTTTCATCACCAATCGTCACCTGACGTTCTTGCATCGCTTCGAGCAATGCCGACTGAACCTTTGCAGGCGCACGATTGATTTCATCTGCCAATACGAAATTGGCAAAAATTGGCCCTTTCCGAACGGAAAATTCATTTTTATTCGGATTATAAATCATCGTACCAACAATATCAGCAGGTAGTAAATCGGGCGTAAATTGAATTCTACTGAATTTTGCATCAATTGTTTGAGCTAAAGTATTGATTGCCAACGTTTTTGCCAAGCCCGGCAAACCTTCCAACAAAATATGACCTTTTGCCAAAAGCCCAATCATCAAGCGTTCAATCATATGTTTTTGACCGACAATAACTTTAGAAGTTGCCTCATTCATACTATCGACAAACGCACTTTCTATGTATATTTGTTGGTTTAATGCTTGAATATCTACCACTGTACTCATGTTTATAGTTTATGTACAAAACCTGTCAGGTTTAATAATCGAGGTTTAATGATTATTTCAAAAGATAAATCATACACTTGTTTTCAAAAAACGTTTATAACATTAGAACGAAAAATAGTTTATAATCAGTAATTCATCGTTCCACAAAGTGTGATTTACACAATCAAATAAGGAATTCACAAAGTTTATGAATTTTATTGAAAAAAACATGGTAAAAGTACCTTGAAAATTCACTAATATACAGTTTTTTTAAACGGATTAACGTCAGATTAACAACGCAACATGAAAGATTTTTTTAATTATAGGGTATTGATTTTTAGTTTTTTAATACTTACGCCAACGATTACAAACGCACAAGATTCTTTGATTGCATTAGCAGAAAAACACAATTTAAACTATCCGATAGATGAAGTATCGACTTCCAAAATAAAGCGTTTTGAAGCGGTGCTTGTGGTAAATGAATTGCAAACCAATTCCTTGATTGTTATGTTACGAACGAACGAAAAGCGATTGAGAGAATTGGGGATTTTGTCCCGCAGTTCGGAGATTACAGCCAAACAACGCAGCGGAATCGAAGCAAAAATTGCAGCGATGAGGGCAAAAAATGAAACCGTAAATAATGCTTTAATTAATAGTTTTAAGGAAAGTTATGGTTTTTCAAAAGTCTATTTTATTTATGATACGAGTTTGACGAGTTTGAAAAATGGCATTAAAAATGGCATTTTTGTTAATGAAAATGGCGAGGTTGATAAGTCTATTGAATTGACGACGGCAAACTATTATTTTTGTAATTTCACCTTAGTTAGTCGCTCCAACGAAAGCGAAGGTTTGGTGATTTATGATGCGAATATTGAAAGAATAGCAGCACCTTTTCCGACCGTTTCTGTCGCAGGCTCGTCGGGTTTGAATATGCTAATGCAAATTTTGACCAGCGATAACAATTACCAAAAACGAGCGATTACAAAAGATGTGGAGAAGCTGCAAAAGAATTTAGATTTATTGTTAGAAAAAGGTAATCTTGAATTCGGAAAAAACCAATAGTTTTTTTGGTGTTCAAATTATAAATACTTTTTAATTAAAAATAATTCCGACGGAGTTACGATGTATAAAATATGGGCATGAACTCGATATTCGAACGGCAAATATTCAAACGAACTTGATACAATGTCCGAATTGTTATGCGATTCATCGGTTAGATGAATTGATGGAAGATAATATGATTGAGCCAAACGAAATGCCGATTTATAAAGAAAAATTGGAGGGCGATAATTCGATTTTTAGTAATCGGGATTAGGATTTGACGGCTTTTGAAAGTCGTTTTGCAGCACCGCCAAAAGGCAGCAAAATCGAAATTTTTGATACTCGAACGACTTTGGAACTCAATATTCCACCTTGTGGTTTTCAGAATTCAGATATTTTTATAATCGGTTTCAGCACTTTTTGGTTGTGTTTTGTCGCATTTTGGACACCTATGGTACTTTCGGCTGGAGTTTGGTTTATGGCATTATTTTCTATTCCGTTTTGGCTCGTTGGAATCGGTACGGTGTCGGGCGTTTTGTCCCGAATAGTCGAGCGACAGGTTATTGAAATAGATAAATATACATTGCGAATACTAAAGTCTGCCTTATTTTCCAAAAAAGTTTACGATTTCGATATTATGGATATTGATAGCATTGGTAACCAAAAGGCAAACTTTTCTAATCTGTTCAAAAGTGCGAAATTTAATAATTCATCGAAGACTTCATCGAACAAAAAACGAACTTTACCTACTATTCGAGTTGGTATAAAAGACGTTACTATTTTTGAATTTTTATCCGAAACGGAACAAATATGGGGTATTGGAATATTAAAACAAGCGATTCAAAGATTTGCAGAAAAAAAGTTTGAGCTTTGCTTTTTATTATTTTGCCGAATTAAATTAATTAGATTACCTTTGTCGATTATTTATGATTAAAAATAACTCCTTTTGGAGTATAAGATATTGGTTAAGGACTTATAAAGTCCGTGATTAAGGACAGAATGCATTATTTTCATTTTGTTTTTTGGGGTTATACAGGGATTGCTGAAATAATGCTTTCCCTGTTCTTATTTTAAGGAACAAGCAACCAAATAATCTATCAAATTTTTGAAATCCAAGAAATTATCCTTTTATGCTTCATCGCTCAACGTTACCAGACGACCAAAATCGTCGGTACGAAATCGCATAATCGTAATTTAGCTTAAAAAAAAACTAATCGAACATCAAGGACACAAAAGCATTATGAATGCGAGGTAAAAAATAGGTTGATTTCGGTGGCATAACACCTTCTTCATCAACAATATTCATAAAATTAGCCGTTGAAATTGGATAAACCATAAAAGCGATACTCAAGCTTTTGGCTTGCTCTACTTTTTCCACAACTCCTTCAATTCCTCGGTCGCCGCCGATATAAGCAACATTATCTACATTTCTAATATCGTTCATTTGAAGTATATTATTAAAAACATACTTATTTAATAGAGAAACATCTAACTGTTTTATTTGTGAATTGTCTTGATTAATCGTTTCGGTTTTCCATTTTAATTGATACCAATTTGTACCAATTAGCATCGAAATCTCATATTTTTCACTTGGTTTAAAAGCGTTTTGGCGAGGTGTGACTTCGGCAATCATTGCTAACTGTTTCAAAAAATCATCCACATCAAAATCCTTATTCACTTTTACAATTCGGTTATAATCCGCAATCGTCAATTCGTCCGTCCCAAAAAAGGCACAATACAAATAATTATACGGTGAGTTTTCAGGCAAAATCCCCAAACGATCCAACGCATATTTGTAATAACGAGAAAGTGTTGCGGCACGATGATGTCCGTCTGCGATATAGGCTTTTTCGACTTTATCTCGAAAAAGTTTCATCAAATAATCACACTCCTCTTGAGATTCTAAAAACCAAAAATCATGTTCTGCATCTTTGTATTCGATGCTTTGATTGGGCGTTTTTGTTTCAGTAATATTTTTGAGGAAGGCGGAAATTTCGGGAACGGTCGGATACGTCAAAAGTACCGGTTTTATTTGTCCATTACGTTCTTCAAACAAGCGAACCATTTTTTCTTCTTTAGATTCAATAGTTTCCTCGTGTTTGATGATTCGTTCGTTAAAATAATCCTGAATGTTCGTCGCCGCTAAAATACCTATATGGTGTTCATTACCTGATTTTTGACGATAAATAAAAAGGGATTCGCCTTCTAATTTTGAAAAATAACCGTTTTTGTAATAGACAGGATAAAGGTGCTTTGCTTTTGAAAAGAACAAGGCAGGATTAAAAATCCGTTCTAAACTCGGCAATGATGCCTTGAAAGGATGAATGTGCATTGATTGGTATTTAGTAGTTAGTAGAACGTAATTGGTAGAAAGTAGAGAGATGACATATAAAAATTTAAGCTCCAATTTTTATATGTTCTCTCTATATTCTAACAACTATCCTCTACAAATTCAAAATTATGCTCCAAAGAACTCAATAATTCTATCTGCTAAAGCTAAGGCAACTCGGCGCTGAGCCTCGACCGTCGATGCTCCGATATGTGGAGAAACGGAAACATTCGGATGATTCAATAATTCGATATTAGGATTGGGTTCATTTTCAAAAACATCAATTCCTGCTGCGCGAATTTTTCCAGTTCTTAAACCTTCCAAAAGTGCCGCTTCATTAACCGTTCCACCTCGTGACGCATTGATAAGAACGACACCGTCTTTCATCATTGCGATTTCCCGAGCCGAAATTAATGGTTTTCCAATGTATGGAACGTGAACGGAAATTATATCTGCCATTTCTAATGTCTCTTCAAACGAACACGTTGGTACGTCAATTGTTAAAGACATATTTGGCAAATTAAAAATATCTAAATCTAATTTTACACTTTCAAAAGCGTAATCTACAGGCATGATTTCCATACCAAAACCAATCGCAATTTGAGCGACTTCCTGTCCCACTCTTCCAAATCCAAGAATACCTATTTTACGACCTTTTAATTCAAAACCTTCCGAATAATCTTTCTTTAATTTTTTGAATTGAGCAACGCCATTCTCGGGCATTTGTCGATTTGACTTATGCAAATTACGAGCAACGGAAAGTAGATGACCAAAGACCAATTCTGCCACAGAAACAGAAGAAGCTCTCGGTGTTGTCATCACTTTAATCCCCTTACCTTTAGCATATTCTGCATCAATATTATCAAAACCCAAACCACCTCTAACAATAATTTTTAGATTAGGACAAATATCAATTAAATCTTTTCTTATCTGTGTCGCGCTTCTCACGATGACCACATCATAGTCAGGGAGTACGTTAGGCAGCTCCTCTTGAGGTACTTTCATTATATCTACCTCATACCCAGCCTCTTCTAACAATAATTTACCGTCGTCATGCAGACCGTCATTTGCTAATATTCTTATCATTTCAAATTGCTTTTTTAATTTAGAATTTTCAAATTTTCCTTGACGTGCAAGTTATAAGGAATATATGAATATTTTACATAGTTTTTCAGGAAACCTCAAAAAACCCATTTCATAGCAATTGTTAGTATCAAAATGATAATTATAACCATTCAAATCACTGCTTAAAAGAGTTTTAATCCGAATTCATTTTATTTAAAATTGGTCAATTATTTCCAATAAAAAAGTCTACTAAACCTTATATTTAGTAGACTTTTTTATTTTAATTTTCATAATTTAATGAACCTATTTCAACTCAAACAGCCCTAAAACAGTGAGCTAATGCCGATTCGACCACAAAATTAATGCAATTTATTTCACATTATGAACGTGAACGTCCATTTGAGGGAACGGAATACCAACTTTTTCACGGTCAAATGATTTCTTAATATTTTCGTGCATAAAGAAATACGCATCCCAATACGTCGCAACAGTTACCCATGGGCGAACAATGAAATTCACCGAACTATCCGCCAATTCTGCCACATAAATATCCGCTCCTTTTTCTTTCAATAGATACGGACATTCGTCAATTACTTGTTGAATGACGCCTCTCGCTTTATCAATATCATCGGTATAGCCGATTCCGAAAGTCAAATCCAGACACATTATATTACCTTCTCTTGCGGAAAGGTTTGTGATTGAACCGTTGGATAATACACCGTTTGGAACGATGATTTTTTTGCCACCTGGTGCACCTATAATTGTAGTAAAAATTTGAATTTCTTGAACAATGCCTCTAAATCCTTGCGCTTCTATCATGTCCCCAACCCTAAAAGGTTTGAAAAACAAAATCAACGCACCACCAGCGAAATTCCCCAAACTACCTTGCAGTGCCAAGCCAACAGCGAACGAAGCCGCACCCAAAATCGCTACAAATGAAGTCGTTTCAACGCCTAAAACACCAGCCGAAGAAATAATCAACATGATTTTTAAGCCGATATTTAATAAGGAAATGGCAAATGTTTTGAGCGAGGGTTCTATATTTGCCTTATCCAACACCTTGCTGATGCCTCGTGTGACAAGGCTAATCACCCACCAACCGATAACCAAAACAGCGAGTGCACCCAAAATTGACGGAGCAAATTCTACTATTCTTTTAAGTACGATATCAATATTTTCTTGCATAATAAAATTAGATTTTAATGTTTGTTTTTAATTAAAAGACCTTTCAAAACACGTAAAATGTCTTAAAAGGTTGATTTCATTCGATTGTAAAGATAATATTTTAATTAAAAAAATATGTAAAATAGAAAAGGTAATTCTATTTAATAATGTTTGAAGGATTCGATTTTTTTAAAAAAGAGCTTTTTGACAATTCTTGCAAACCATATGAATTTATATCTAAATAATACTTTGAAAATATTAAAAACAGTGATTTAGTGAGCAGAATTTATCAAAGAGCCTAATTTTAACACCTTCCTAAGTCCAATTCACATTTTCTTTACGTTTAGCATTTTGTTTAAGAACAAATACGGACTTTTGTGATTGGGATAAAAATTCAAAAAATCAAAGGTTTACACCAAAATTAAAATTCAATGAAACAACTTTTATTTTTAATCGGAATGTTGTGTGCTTTGTCGATGTCTGCACAAAAAAGCAATAAGGTGATGCCGAAAAGCAATGTCATTGCACAAGCGAAGGATACGACAAAGTTGATTTATATTGACAATAGTAACCGATTGAAAGGGGGAATGGAAAAAGGAAAGCCGATTAAGATTTTTGTGGGGCGAGTACGGCTGCATCAAGGGAATGTGCGGTTTGAGTGCGATAGTGCGGTGACGGATAATTATAATAATGTCAAGGCTTACGGTAACGTGTTGATTCGGCAAGCCGATACGGTGAATATTTTTAGTGATTCGCTATTTTATGAAGGAAATACAAGGTTGGCGAGGTTGGCAGGTAACGTTGTTTTGGCAGATTCTTCGGCTTCGTTATTTACCGATAAATTGTATTATGATATGAATACCAAAGTCGCACAATACAATACTGGCGGTATTTTGCAAAATAAAGAAACCCGACTTTTTAGCCAAAAAGGATATTATTTTGTAGAAAATGCAGAGGCTTTTTTTAAAGACGAAGTCGTCGTCGAAGATCCACAATTTTCGCTTGAAGCCGATACTTTAAAAATTAATACAGAAACGAATACGGTCTTTTTTATGGGTCCAACAAATGTCCTCAGCGACGGAAATCAAATTTATACCGAATCGGGTTTTTACGATGCTCAAAATGATTATGCGGAGTTTGATAAAAATGCCAAATTTCGGAGTTTGGACGGTAACCGTTTTGCACGAGGAAATAAAATTCGATATGACGGCAAGGCAAAAACGTCTTATTTGGAAGGCGATGCGTTTTTTCAAGACAGTACTCGGACGATCGTTTCGGACGTAATTAAGTACAATCAACAAAACGATACTTACGAAACGGAGGGCAAAACGCAGATTCAAGATGGCGACCAAATCATTATGTCAGATGGGCCGGCGACCTACGACGTGGTCAACGAAGAGGCGATTTTTCGGGATAATGTTCGCATTATTAATCCGCCACAATTCATTACAGCGGATAGTATTCGTTATAATAAAAAAGCACATTTTGGTCGAGCATTCGGCAATGTTATTTTGCAAGATACGACTGAAAATAGGACGATTATTTGCCATCAAGCAGAATTTAATGACAGTTTAGAATCGTTTTTAGCACTCGGCAGACCACTAATGTCAACGGTTATTGACGGCGATACGCTTTACCTTTCGGCAGATACCTTGAAATCGTTTTTGGAAGTTCCGACCGATTCTACGTCACGAGTTGTCATTGGTAATATCGATGTTCGGGTGTATAAAAGTAACTTACAGGCGATTTGTGATTCGATGATTTATACGCAGCGGGATTCGATTTTTTCGCTCTTTAAGTCGCCCGTCGTTTGGTCGGATACCTCGCAATTTCTTTCCGATACCGTGCGGATTCAATTGGCAAACAATAGCATTGACAAAATTTATTTATTGCAAAATGCTTTTATTATTAATTCTGAAGACGGCGTTTTCTTTAATCAGGTGAAAGGTCGAGATGTGACGGCACAGTTTGGAGAAGATGAAATGCGGCAAATGAATGTCTTTGGAAATGGTGAATCGGTGTATTACGTTTTGGACGAATTTCAAGCCTACATCGGTGTTAATAAAACGATTTGTAGCGAAATGCTTTTGAATTTTGGTAATAATGAAATCACCGATATTCGATTTTTTACGAAACCAAGCGGACAATTTACACCGATGAAACAGGCGAATCACAACGCCTTGCGGTTGCCAGGTTTTCGGTGGATTATTGAACAGCGTCCGACGTCGGTGGAGGATTTGAGATGATTCGAATTGTCTGTATTATTCATAATTTCTGCAAAAGTGAACGACCGACTTCAAGTCTAATGTCGTCAACTTAAGGATATCGAATTGGCGATTGAACCCATCCCCAGCCTCCCGAGGTTTCGCATACGCATCAACACTAAAATTTATAATACGTATTATATTGATAATTAATATTTTATAATAATATACCATTTTCCTAAAGTTGTAAAGTGTTGCGAATAGCTATTCATAAAAATTGTTATTTTCGATTTTTTGAAACCGTGTCGGTTTCAAAACCGACACGGTTTATTCCGACAGAAAAATAATCGTTTTTTAATAATTTAAAACGATGATTATTAACATTTTAAATATTACGAAATTTAGTGTTGATGCGTATGCGAGGTTTCGGAATGAGGTAAAAATCGCTCAAGTTGTCAAAGAATCTAATAATAACTAAGCAATCAAATGTTCGACTGCAATATCCAGCCATTGTTCGTGAGTTTTCGCAGCATGATCACCAGCTTCTTTGAGTAATTTCAAATTTTTTGGCGAAGCATTATCCAGTGCACCGTCTGCTTTACCGATCGAAGGTTCGATTCTAATATATTGCGGTTTTGGGTCTAAATGTGCGACCCTAACCCCGTGCTGTTGATAATCTTTTGCATCGTGAGCGACTTTCAAAATTTCAAATAATTCATTCCGCATATTTTCGGTTGAAGCAGTTCCGTCAGAATGTAGGTTTTCAAGCGTTGATTCGACTTGCTGAATCCGTAACAATCTGAAAAGTTGTTCGGCTTGATAGGCTACGGTTTCCGAAACGCCCGACATCATAATATCAATCAACGGGCGAATCCAAGAAATTATACCTGCGTTTCCTTGTTCTTCAAAAGGGTAGGTTTTTTCATGGTTAGACGTGCCGATAGATAAAATAAAAACGTTTGCCAAAGCCGAATTATCAGGAGTCAAACCGCCGATTCCTCGTGCCG
>Ga0306864_1000455_pt1 | contig 19105 bp, 15 predicted proteins | sample AntRauTorckE5430_FD_190448 | JGI IMG/M metagenome (GOLD analysis project Ga0306864, IMG submission 190448) | Saline lake microbial communities from Rauer Islands, Antarctica - Metagenome Torckler E5 #430 (v2) (version 2) | ecosystem: Environmental > Aquatic > Non-marine Saline and Alkaline >...
AATATTGATGTGGCGAGGGTTCCAACCTTCGTAGGGTGAGTCATAGTCCTGTTTGTGTGAGAACTACAAGATAACTACTCACCCGATTTTAGCTACTTTTTGACCCAATCTGCAACGGACCATTGTGATGAGAACCCCGACTCTTATGTTTTCCGCGGCGGCATTGTCGTTCCTGACGAGCCGGGAATTTATGCGATTTCTGCATATACGGTTAACCTTCTTTATGACTACTATGAGCACCCTTCTCTTTATGAATGTGGAAACAATCGTCGTTCGGTGGTAAATGTCAACTACAGCAACTCGTTTTCCACTATCGAAAATTATGAAAACATTTATTTGAATAATGCAAGCACTGAAGCTTTGGAATTTGCAACTTTTGAAGGCTATCAAACGGCTGGAATCGTTTCCTTTTTTGTTCGATAGAAAAGAGGCAACTCTGCCACACCAACGACTGTCTTCACAAGAGGGCAATTCGACAATCTCTTTTTGGCTTATGGATTTTAAGGAAAAAGCAGGCTTGAACCTAGCGGTAATCTTCAGCCTTTTATTGATTAGTAGTTGTCAATGTGCACCTGACGTTTATGGTGATAATATACTGCTGGAGATTCCAATAAGTGTTGAACTTCAATCGGATACATTAAACAGTGGCGATACGATTTGGATATCAGCTAGCTTTGACAAAGAGATTATGGAAATGAATAGCGGGCGAAATATATTTTTGGAAGACTTCCAATTTTTTACTGAGCTTGGCATTTCAGAAATTTCTGATACAGTACAAAAGTTTCCGTCTGTATCTACGTTTTCAATAATGGGCTCAATTGAAGAACTTCCATTAATTACAGCAATATCCTATCCGATAATGTACGAAGAGACAGAAAATAGCTATGAATTCAGAGGAGGGGTTATTGCTCCTGAAGAACCTGGATTGTATGGAATTGCTTTTTCTTCTTCTAATTTGCTATTTGAGGAATACGATCATCCAGCCATGTTTCAATGTGGCAATGACCACAGGTCAGTGGTAAATGTGTCGTACAAAAACGAATCTACTACACGTGCGAATTACGAGAACGTGTATTTCAATACACGGATACCGTTCTTTTTGGAGCTATCAACCTTTGAGGGCTTTCAATTAGGTGGCTCTGTAGCGTTTTATGTTAGGTAGCTGAAGAGAGCCTTGTTCCTTAATGGTCAGATACTTCCAATACGGACCACTAAAGCCGAAATACCACCCCCGTACCAAAATGCAGCGATTGGTACCCATGTTTCCCGCTTTCAGGAGACAAGATTGCCTTTTTTTCAGTACTACGGTTGTAATCCACTTCTAGGCGTAACTGCATCTGTCTGCCTAAATTGATGCCCATGCCTAAACCTCCAGTATATCCCAGATGAAACCGGGGGAAGGCGTAAGTAGCCATGTCCAACTTGGTGGTTGTTAACTGGAAATTTAAAGAGGAAGAAGATCGGGCACGGATACTTCCAGTAAGGATGTAGCCTGCTGTAATGCCTCCCCAACCAGAGATGCTTATTTGACTTTGGCCGAGCGGGAGGCAGAATTTTAGCGCTAACGGTACTTCAAGATAGTTTGTCCGTACCTCGGCCTCATAATCTTGCGGAAGTAGGGCACCTAATAGTCGGTCAATGGTTCCGTTCTTAAGGCTTGTTCCCCGCTGGATTTGTTGAATGCCGGAACGGAAACTTATCCTGCCGGCTATTTTCCGCTCCACCACCAGCCCGAAGGTGGTGCTTGCAACCGGTGTGTGCGTGCCCAAATGGACAGGTAGGGCGTTTTGCTCAGACGAAAGAGAGGAGCTTCCGGTAAGTACCCGAAGCCCTGCAGTTGTTTGGGCGGTTAGGCAAGAAAAAACATTGTAAAAACAATGACAAGGTGGATACATGAATTTTTCATGATGGGGTGTTAAAGGAGGTGAATATGGTGTTATAAGGTATAAGACGATCAGCCACTGCACATGCAGTAGGATGAAATGGAACACTTATTTAATGGCGGTAAAAGGGAGGTGTTTAATTGTTTAAATAAGGAGGTGTATTTGCTATAAAGATAATTTTTTATAGCTAAGTAAAAGTCTTTTTTTGATTACTTGAATAGGTTGGCCGCTTGCCGTAATTTGGTTGCTTTAACTTAAACCTCCAAATAATTCATCAAAGAATCAAACCGTTCCCGTAGCGCATCGCTAAGCAGCTTTTCATTGAAGCTGGCCTTAACGCTATAATTATACCGCTCAAAGGTAGCTAGGGTAGCGGCGATGCTCTGGCTGTTCACCTTGATGGTGACTTCCAGCCGGTTCGACCCCTCGAAGGAGCGGACGAAGGAGCTCAGGACGACGGCACCTTCACTCTCCACGATGCGGGAAATTTCGGACAGGCTATAGTCGTGTCGGAGTACTTCCAAGACTACGATGGAACCCTGACTTGAGAAAGTACTGGATTCGCCGAAGGAGCGGAGCAAATCCTCATTAGTGATCATACCGATGTACGTCCCTTCGCGGTTGATGACGGGTACGACGGTGAGGTTATACTCCGTCAGGATACGCATCACGTCGTAAAGGTGATCGTCCGGAAAAACGGAGGGGGGCTGTACGGGCAGTCGGTAGCTGCCAAGGGGTTGCAGGGCGTCGGCGTCCAGGATATCGTCTTCGGAGATGACGCCCTTGAGCTCACCGTTTTCCACCATGGGCAGGTGACGAACGTAGAATTCGTTCATTACGCCGAGAGCCTCTTCACCGGTATCGGAGGGGCTGAGGGGAATAATGGCGTCGGAGATTAAGGATTCAGCAGTCAAAGCTTAGAAGTTATATCGTTAGAAGTTAGTAGCTAGGTCGTTAGTAAGTCTGACCAAGCGGTCTAACTTATAACGACTTAACGGTTTAACCTAAAAGGCGTTTTTTTTGTGTAGCAAATTCTCCTTCGGTCAGCAGGCCTTTTTCCTTCAGGGTGGCCAGCCGCTGGAGTTGCTCCAGGAGGTCGTCGTTGATTTCGGGAAGTTCTACCAGCGCTTCTTTTTTGATGGGGTTTTCAAGTACTGCCTCTTCAGCGCTCAGGTCAGGAGCCAGACGGTAACCGTTTTCCTCAAAGGCCAGGAAGCTGGCCTGAACCCGCAGGAAGGCGAGGCTGTCGTGGGTACGGATGCGTTCAAAATCGGAGAAACCGAGGGCGATGGCGCGGTCGAGATGGTAGAAGGACTTGTCGGCTTCTTCTTCACAGCTGTAAGAGCAGGCGATGTTGAAGTGAGAAGCCACGTCACGCGGGTTTTTCTGAAGAGCGCGTTCAAAGGCAATAATGGCGCGGTCGTACTCAAAATCCTTGAAGTAACGAAGGCCTGCCTGGCGCTCGGCCTGGCCGTCGGACGTACTAACCGGAGCGGTGCGGGTAGCGCGTGGCGGAGCGGAGCCCGAGCGGCGAGTAGCGCGTTGATCTGCGCGCATCTGTTCACGACGGGAGCGTTCCTGTTGGCGCTGCTGGTGGCGGCGTTCGCGGTCGGTGATCTTCCGCCCGGAATGGGCGGGTTGCGCGGGATGGTACTGCTCCTTATTGTACTTGGCGTCGAAAGTACTCTGGTCCATGCTCAGGAAAGAGATGGCATCGATCACACCCAGCAGCATGGAGAGTGGGGGAATAAAAATGTAAAGAATACCAAGGCCAATCTGGCCCAGGTAGAAGCGGTGCAGCCCGACTGCCCCTCCAAAAAATGCCAGTACGGCTGCTAAGTTTTTATCCTTCATAGTCACACTAATTAACGATTAAAAGGGCACTTTCGTTCTGACAATAGTTTTATTTCGACAGAGTGGGCCGTCAAGGAGGCTAACGGAGGCTGTTTTGGGATGATAATGAGGCCCCGAATCAAGTCAGGGGCCATATTTATCGTTCGTAAATTGGTGGCGCGGCCGCTGGTGCAGTGGAGGTTTAAGGGCATAGTTGTACCTAACTATCTCGTGGAGATTTAACCAGGGTAATCTAGGACGAAACGTAGTGGAGTTCCTGGTTGCGGTGGAACTATAACTTTAGCCTGCGGCGCGGAGTGACGCCATGTCGGGAATGTCTGACGTACTTAATGTGCGAAAAAGGTTACGCACAACTCGACAGCTAAATGTTTTTTGCCGTTGTATTCGTATCATTTTTTGTTCAGCTTATGGGCTTTAGTACTCGGGACAAGCCGTCGTCAGCAGGATGCAGAAGAGCTCGCCTGTCGAGTCCGGTTGCATCTTTATCCGTATTTTGCCCAACCAACCAAAAGGCCAACGAACTAACCCTCAAAACATGGAAACCACAGAACTCTTAAAACGCGTCCGCCGCATAGAAATAAAGACCAAGGGCCTTAGCCGCCAGATCTTCAGCGGCGAATACCAGAGCGCTTTCAAGGGCCGCGGCATGTCGTTTTCCGAAGTGCGCGGTTACCAGTACGGAGACGATGTGCGTAACATCGACTGGAACGTAACGGCCCGCAGCAACGAACCCTACGTGAAGGTCTTCGAAGAAGAACGAGAACTGACGGTGATGCTACTGGTCGACATCAGCAAGTCCAGCTTCTTCGGTACCACCAAGCAACTCAAGAATGAGCTGATCACCGAAATCTGCGCTGTATTAGCCTTCTCTGCCACCAACAATAACGACAAGGTTGGGCTCCTGCTCTTTAGCGATAAAGTCGAAAAGTTCCTCCCACCAAAGAAGGGCCGTGGCCACATCCTCCGCATCATCCGCGAACTGCTCGATACCCGCCCGACGGGTAAGGGAACCGACATTGGTATGGCCCTGACCTACTTCACCAATATGGTAAAAAAACGGAGCATCTGCTTCCTTCTTTCCGACTTCCTGGCCGACGGTTACGAAAAACCTCTCCGCATTGCCGCCCGTCGCCACGACCTCATCGGGATGCACCTCTACGACCCCCGCGAACGCGAGCTACCTGCCGTAGGTCTCATTCATGCCCGCGACGCCGAAACCGGCCTGGCGCAATGGGTAGATACCGACAGCCGTCGCGTCCGAAAACACTACACCGACTGGTACACCAAGAATATGGATTACCATAAAAATGCCTTCCAGAAATCTGGCGCGGACAGCATGAGTGTGGAGACTACGGAGGATTATACTAAGGCGCTGCTGAAATTCTTTAAGGGGCGATGATTAAGTGGGTAGGAGGCAGTAAGGGACGCCGTACAAATAACCATCACATTCGATTAGTTAAGCGGTAGTCAGTCTTATCTTTCTACTTGCCGATTACTTCTTACCCATTTCTTTCAGTCGCTCCCGCAATTTCTCCCAACTACCAGGAAAAAAGAAGGCCTGGAACAACCGAATATCCTTTCCTCCAGCCGTGTGGATATGAATTCCCCTGTCCGTTTCTTCTACCTTAGTGATGTCGAATAAGGGAACGTAAATGGGTGCCCGGAACCCGGTCTTTGCCTCCAGTGCCACACCATCAATCGTAACCCGAAAAACATTCCGAACGGCCATGAAAAGGAAGACCGGAATCAGCAGCATGGTTGAAGCCTCTAAGGATTGTCCGGTAACCGCTCCGTAAATACCTAGAATTGGCAAGGCTACCACGCTGAAACATACCACGAAGAAGGTCGCGTTGCGCATCGGGAAGAGGTTTCCGCTCTGGTAATCGTTTACCAGTTTCCAAACTTCAAGTACAAACATCAGTAGTGTGGTGAAGGACAGCGTAGCCATCAACCCTACCCAGAAACTGACTATCGCTCTGCCGTGAAACTGGTAGAAATAACCTACGAGTAGTACGACTAGGAGGCAGCATATCCATCCGATGAGGACATACGGAGGTGTTTTTTTGAACATAATAGTTGGTTTGATTTCCCGGCCTTTAGGCCGGCGAGTGAAACGAGGTAATCGCTGCGCTTGCCGGCCCAAAGGCCGGGGGACCAGTAATTATACGGAGCAAATATCAATTCCTTCCTTAAGCGCCTTGATTTTGTCATCATAGGTAGGAATAAATTCCTGCGCTACGAAGCCGGTAAAGCCCGTTTCATGAATAGCGCGGATGATGGCTGGGTAGTTGAGTTCCTGCGAGTCGTTGATTTCGTTGCGTCCGGGAACGCCGCCGGTGTGGTAGTGGCCGATGTACTCGTGGTACTTCTTGACGGTGTCGATTACGTCTCCTTCCATGACTTGCATGTGGTAGATGTCGTAGAGCAGCTGGAAATTCGGTGAGCCGATCATCTCCGCAAGTGCTGCGCCCCAGGGCGTTTTATCGCACATGTAGTCGGGGTGGTTCACCTTGCTGTTGAGCAGTTCCATTTGCAGCGTAACGCCGGCTTCTTCGGCCAGTTTTACCATGGGGCGTAGGCCGACGGCGCAGTTGATCATGCCGTCGAAATCACTGATCATGCGACGGTTACCACTCATGACGATCACGTTTTTGACGCCGTGGTCGGCAGCATCCCGGATTACCTTTTTGTACTGCTCCTGCATCACGCCGTGGTTCTTCGGGTCGTTCCAGCCGATCTCGATACTGAAGTCTTTGTGGGTGCCCATGGCACAGGTCATGCCGTACTTCTTTAGCGTCGGCCAGTCGTCTACTGTTAGTAATTCGATGCTTTGCAGGCCGATGTCCTGACCGCGTTCGCAGAGTTCTTCCAGCGGGATGCCGCTGTAGCACCACTTGCAGGTACTATGATTGGTTTTGTACTGGGTACCGACGAGCTGGTCGGCGGCTTCGGTGGCGCCAATGGCACCTGCGATGGAAGCGGCTCCCAGCGTGAGGGCGGCGGATTTAATGGCTTTGCGACGTGTCATGATCGTGGTTGATTGATTCTAAAAGTTCAAGGTACGAAAAGGATGGTGCGATTAATTTTGCCCGAGTACTTAAGTTGGAGAAACGATGGATTAAAAGCTCCACCACCTCTTCTTCTTTGTCACCTTCCGGCAAAACTGCCACGAATATTGCGAAGTCGTACAACTTGAAAACGCAGCGCGAGGCGCCAGGAACTATCTGACGACGGTAACGTCTCCCGCATATTCCTGTACAGTACCATTAATAAACCGAACAGAAGCAGAATAAACAAAAACCGCAGGGTTAACCGGCTGACCATCTACCAGCCCATCCCAACCAAGGATCGGCTCATTCGGCATAAAGTTCATATTCTCAAACTGTAGCCCGCCCCAACGGTCAAAAACACGGAGGTGTTCGATCTCCTGTACCGCCCGGCCGCCGAAGATGGTAAAGCCATCGTTGGCGCCATCTCCGTTCGGGGAGAAGGCGTTGGGGATGTAAAGCGGTAGGTCTTCGACCACAATTAATTCTAGCGATGCTGTGTCCGTACAGCCGGCCGGATTGGTGCCCGCTACCGTGTATAAAGTCGTCTCCACAGGCCCGGCGAGGACGATGGAGCATTCAGCATCGATGCACTCGAAAGCATCCGGACCCCATTCGTAGGTTACCGGGCTGTAGTTGCTTACTACCCGCAGCAGCGTGTCGAAGCCGAGAAATATGCGGGCGTCGTTGCCGGGGTTAATGATGAATTCGCGGGGCTGGGTCAGGTTGCCGCGCAGAGAGTCGACGCAACCGTTGGCATCCATTATAAAAATGGTGTAGTCTCCGGCAAGGAGGTTGCCCAGAAGGGAGTCCTGCTGGAATATGCGATCGTTCATAGCGTAGGTGTAGCCTGGTGTTCCGCCGGAGGCCGTGACCAGGAAGGAACCGGTGGCTTCGTCGAAGCAGGTGAGGTTGTTTTCCTCCAGCAAGACGGGAAATATCTCGTTCGGCTCCGTAATGGTTTCAGTTACGGAGCGTACGCAGCCAGTTTGATCCGTCAACCTAATGGTATAGCTGCCGGGAACGAGGTTCATCTGAACGGTGTCCGTCGCTGGCTGTCCGTTAAAGGTGTAGGTGTAGCCGGGTCGCCCGCCGCCGGATAGGACAATGATCTGCCCGTCGTCCGTACCGAAGCAGGTGCTGCCCGTGCCCTGAGCTGCGAGGGTGATGGCCGGGGGCTCGGTGAGCTCTACCTGAAATTCTCCCGTACAGCCATCGGCGTCAATGGCGGTAATGTTATAGATGCCGGCGGCCAGTCCGTTTTGGACATCGCTGTTCTGGAAGCCGCCGCCCTGACCGAAGTCGTAGCGGAAGTTGGGTTGCCCGTTGGCGAGCTCGATCTGAATACTGCCGTTGGCGTCGCCCGCACAGACTGGTTCGGTGAATACGTCGACTCCCTGCACGAGGCCGAGTTGGAGCTCGTTCACTAAGATGTCTTGCTCAACGATACAGTTGTTGCCGTCCCGTACCCGAACGTTAACGTTCGATACTCCGATACTACTGATCTGGTTATTCGGCCCGAAGGCGCTGCCGTCGATGCTGTATTCGTAGGGAGGGAGGCCTCCACTCAGCGCGGTAAATTCTAGTGCGCCATCCAGCCCGCCAGCGCAGGAGGGCATGGTGATCATGGTGTCGAATACGAAGGCTTCCGGCCCTTCGATACTGTAGGAAAAAACGTCTTCGCAACCGGACTCATCGCTGACGGTGATGGTATAATCGCCCGTACCGAGGCCGTTGAGGTCTTCCGTCACTTCTTCCGTACTCCAGGCGTAGGTGAGGGTAGTGGGGGAGAAGCTGCTGCTGGCCGTAAAGTTGATGGCGCCGGTGGAATCGTTGGGGCAAAGGACGTCGCTGGTCGTGGCGTTGCCGGTAAACTGGCCCTGGCAACAAATTACGTTCACTTCCTGCTGGTTGAGCACCTCCCGGCACTCGCGGCTGGTGGTGATTACCAATTCGACTCCCGGCGTACCCGCTTCGCCGAAAACGACAGCGTGAGGACCGGGACCGGAGGCGAACTGCGGATTAGCAGTAGGGCCGAAGTTCCACTCCCGGCCAACGATCTGGTCTACGGAAGTAGACTGGTCCTGAAAGGTGAGGGACTCGCCGACACAAACCTCACTGTCCGAAAAAGTAAATCCTGGCTGTGGGCCGAGGAAGGTACCCGTACCGCTGAACTCCATATCGAAACCATCGCCAGAGGCGGAGAAGTTGAAGATTACTACGGCGTAGCTCCTCCCGGGAACCATGTCGATGGCTGCAGCAAAATTGTTGTTGCCCGCCTGGCAGCCGCAGCTCTCCGATTGGTCGGTATCAGTGGTACTTAGGCCGGTAGCGCCGAGGCAGGGGAGGTTGGCGTTGTCGGGGTTTCCGTTGGTTTCACCGGAGTACATGCAGCGAAGGGTTAGGCGGTCGGAGCAATCATCTACGCCGTTGGGTAGTTCGTAGACGGCGAAGTCGATGTCTTCGTTGGCCGCCGTACCGAGGGGCGTGATGGTGAAGCCGAGGGTTCCGGCTTGGTCGCAGGTCCATTTATACCAGGCGGAGTTGTCTTCGGTGGGGTTACAACCGGGGGTGACGCAACCGCCGGCCTGTAGGTTTTCGCGGATGGCTCCATTGCCCGTTAGAGCTTCGACACTGAAGGTGGATTTGTCGCAGAGGACAACTCCCGTCGGGCAATCAGCGTCCGGTTCCGGAACGGCGTTGAACTGGTTTACGCAGAGCTCGAAGGTACCCTGGTTACCGTTGCTGGCACCGATCATTATATGATAGGTCTCGCCTATCGTGAGGTTAGCAAGGATGGCATTGACGCCGTTGACGTTCTCGAAGGGAGATTTACAAACCAGGGCATCGTCGCGCATAAGCCCGCCGCAGCCGCCTTCGTACAGCGTCACCTGCGGCTCCCGTAAGCTGCCGCGTTCATTACCGATAATGCGGCCGTCTACGGTAACCCGGGCCGAGTTCTCGAGCGCAACGAAGGAGAACCACACGTCGCGGATAGCATCCTGTTCACTAATGCAGACATCGTACTGGGCCAAGTCGGTAAAAGAACCGGTAGCATCAATGTTTGTAGCTCCGGCGTTGCCCGTGCAAAACTCTCGTTCCATGGGCAGCATGATCGCGTTCACACACTCGTCATTGGCAGGCTGGCTCCAGGCGACGGTGGGAAACAGGAAATAAAGTAGGGAAAAGGAGTAAAATATTTTCATCGGAGGGGGGGCTTACGGGAGGGTAAAGAACGGTACTAGCATCTAACAGTTTTAATAACCGGTTCGGTACATGGGTTCGTTGGTAGATGTACGACTTATTACTAAGTTTAGCAGATTAGTAACATTTACGAGCTCAGCCAAACTCGACAACTTAGTACAGTGTACTCTAACTTCGTTTCCTGGACTCTAACTTTGTAACGTGAAGCTAAAGTCTCAAATCCCCAACGTAATTACCTTGCTCAACCTGTTTTGTGGGTGTGCAGCCATCATTTGCATCCTTGATCACCGGTTTATTGTAGCCTTCTGGTTTCTGTTTGCCGCTGGCTGGTTCGACTTTGCCGACGGCTTAGTTGCTCGCCTCCTCAATGTCTCCAGTGAGCACGGCAAGGAACTGGACAGCCTGGCGGACATGGTCTCCTTCGGAGTGGTGCCGGGGGTGATTTACTATACTTTGCTCTTCATTGGTGACGCCTCTGCACCTGCATCCGTGCCTAATATTGAACAGTATAGTATGCCAATCGCCTGGTCGTGGTACGCTGCGCCGGGCCTTATGGTGGTCCTCTTCAGCGCCCTCCGCCTCGCCAAATTCAATCTGGATACACGACAGACCGAAAATTTTATGGGCGTTGCGACCCCAACGAGCACCGTTTTCGCTGCCGGTCTGATGCTAATCTACGCGCTCGATCCCTTTGGTTGGGCAGGCTGGGTGCTTAGCCCTTACGTACTTTACCCGGCGGTCATCGCCTTCAGCTACCTGCTCATCAGTGAGCACCCGATGTTTTCTTTCAAGATCAAAGGCATGAAGTGGGCGGGCAACGAGACGCGAATTATCTTTGTGGTTCTTGCCATCGCTTTGCTTACGACTTTGCAAACGGCGGCTTTCCCTTTCATCGTTGGTGTTTACCTGGTTATTAACCTAGTTTCGCCCCCGACTGCTTCTGAGGAAGCCTGATTAAATCTTTTCCAAACATGAAGTTTCTCGCTCACATCAACGTAATGCCTAAGGCCGAACTGCTTGATCCTCAGGGAAAAGTGGTCGTCAAAAACCTCCCCAATATTGGTGTCAAAGGGGTTGACGATGTCCGCATCGGCAAACACATTACCATTAGCCTCGAAGCAAAAGACGAGCAGGAAGCCCACGACACAGTAGAGAATACTTGCAAAAAACTGCTCGCCAACGTAATCATGGAAAGCTATGATTTTGTGGTGGAGGAGGTGTAGATGAGGGAATAATGGAATTGATGAATGATAGAGTAATAACTGCCGGAGCTACTATTCGTGGCGCTACACTTATTCACATTGGTGAACGAGCATAGTGAAATAAGTCGCAACAGCGGGAGCCATTATCTCCGCTGCTGTAGCTTTGTGGTCAATTATTCAATTATTTGCTGAGGGCGCGGCCGCAGGTGCAATGAAAGGTTCATCGGCGTTGTCTTTCCCACTTCAAACCATCCCGTAGGAATCCAAGCACGGTAGCCCCGGACACAGCCAGATGAGATAGCATTGATCGAAGTCCGGGATCTGAAAAATACGAACGGACCACAGCTTGGTGCAACCACCCAGAACCGACAAGCCATCCCAAGCGTTATCCACCCATGAAATCTCTCGAAAACTACAACACCCTCACCTCTCAGGAGGAATACGTCATCGTTAACAAGGGTACCGAGATGCCCTTCACCAACGAGTATAATAACTTCAAGGTAGACGGCGTATTCGTCTGTCGCCGTTGTGATGCGCCCCTTTACGATAGCCAGGATAAGTTCAGCTCCGGCTGCGGCTGGCCAGGCTTCGACGACGAAGTCCCCGGCGCCATCAAGAAGATTCGCGATGCCGACGGTCACCGGGTAGAGATCGTTTGCAATAACTGCAGCGGCCATCTCGGCCACGTTTTTGAGGGCGAGCGCCTCACGGAGAAGAACATCCGGCACTGTGTCAACAGCCTGTCTCTCCGGTTCATCTCTCGCGAGAAGTTCGAGGATATGAAGGACGGTGAAGCTTAAAGGGCAACCATCTATTTGGCCAGGAGCTATTTTGGGGGGCGGGAATACCACTTTAAGTAACTACCGGGCGTGCGCTACACCCGAACGGGTTTCATGAGTGGCCACGTTCTGAACCCAGGCTACCAGCAAGTTTGCTTCGAACATATTGGTCACTCCGAGACGGTAGAAGTCGTTTATGATACCCGTAAGCTAACCACCCAGCGTCTACTCACCGAACTCTTCCCTCTGCATGACTTTACCCAGTATCGCCAGGCCGGTTGAGGTTAATATAGTTCGGCTATCTTCCCTTCCGCTTCCAACCTATATGATCAGCAGCAGCAAACCGCCAGGAACACAATTTCCCTGCTGCGGTAAAGTGGCCGTACCCCCGCTACGGAAGTGCAGGAAGTACACCTCTTTTATGCGGCTGGTAACAGAGATCAGGAGTACTGCTCGGTGAAAGGGGCAGCGTTTAAAAAGTACCTACATAAAGAAGTTAGGAAAAGTTTAACACTTTAATTTTTATCATTTTATTCGTTGATTTTTGCTGCCCTAAATGGAAGATTATTCGGTTGGACTACTGCGGACAGGTGAAAAAAGTGTAATTATTCTGTTTGACGGCTGTTTTGGTCGTCAATGCCATGCTCTTTCAAAATCCTTTGACGTGCTTGAAACAGGGCTTAATTGTTGAATAACAAACCGTTAGAGCTGTAAAACTTGCGCCGTGGTACTTGCTACCCCTATCTTTGTGGCCGCTTAGGGCAAGACGAAAGTTAAGCCCACAATATATCCCAATTAAAGAGCCATTCCCCTTCCCTGGGTGGCACGAAATACTTACTGAAGAGCCACCCCCATGAACTAGTGGCATTGAGGCAGTAAGTCATTATTAAACAAAATCATTTTGAATGAGCAAGCTCCTGAAGTGCTTGACTGTCGCCATAATACTGGTGATGTCCGTAACTGCACAGGCTAACTCGATTTACAACTCGTTACCCCATAACTCCGACGCACTCAATTGTGAGGCCTCTTCTGAATTCAGCAACCAGCTGGATGAGATGAACCTTGAGTTGTCTACCACTGCCTGCGATGCGCACCTGCAACGTAAGTTGAGAGACTATCTCGGCCGGGGCTCCCACAGCACCGAGCGTATGCTGGGCCGCGCCAATCAGTACTTCCCCATTTTCGAGTACTATCTGAAGCGTCATAATATGCCCGAAAGCCTCAAGTACTTGGCGGTTGCCGAGTCAATGCTGGTGCCCGGAGCGGTTTCTCCCGCCCGCGCCGCCGGTCTTTGGCAGCTCATGCCCGCCACCGCCCGCTCAATGGGCTTGCGGGTAGATGGTATTGTTGATGAGCGTCTGGATATGTACCGCTCCACGGAAGCCGCAGTTATTATGCTGAAGGACCTTTACCGTCAGTTTGATGACTGGCACCTCGCCCTTGCTGCCTACAACTGCGGACCAGGACGTGTACGCCGCGCCATCCGTGCCACCGGAGGACATTCCAACTACAATAAGGTAAAGCGGTTCCTACCCCGCGAATCTCAAAAATATGTAGCATCCTATGTGGCCGCCGCTTACACAGTTACTTATTACGATGAGTACGGCTTAACACCTGCTGACCATACTATGGAGGACAGCATCGCCAGCTTGCTTGTCTACCGTCCGCTGAACCTAGGCCGTCTCGCGGTGGCATGTGGCCTTCCGATCAGAACGGTACGCAAGATGAACCCCGGATATATTCGTGGCTACGTCCCTCGTAATACGGACGGTTTTCGCTTGCGCGTACCCCTGATGAGCAAGTGGGATGCTCAGGAGTTTATCTGGGGCCAACCCAACCTTGTCGCTCTGGATATTGAGCCTGAATTGGAACTCGCGGATCAATTTGTTGCCGATCTCGGCTTTGATGCCCGCCAGTGGTTCTTTGGCTGTAATTCAGTTAACCTGCTTAACGAGCCTTCCATCGCTCAGCTTAACGCCGAGGGGGAATTGAACCTCGACTTCTTCTACGCCTACCAGGCCTTGGCTATGAACTAAGAAAAAATTGGCGGTCTACATACCAGTAAAATTGCCAGTTAGGGGCGATTCGCAAATCGCGGATCGCCTTTTTTTTTCTGGAGCTGATCAGGAATAACTTCCGTTAAGTCATCAAATGCGGGTCAGACTAGATCCGTAACCGAAGAGAAAATCCGTTCGTGTAACGGTAAGGATGCGCGTATCGTGTTGCTTAGGAACATCAATTCAATAACGGTCCTGATTGAAGCGTAGTCATCGTGGTGCCGATTGAGTCTATGAATAGCAGCGTCACGAGGACAAGCTGCACTACGAAAGTAGCCGCGTAGCGAAATCGGATAGTTATTGAATTGGCGCTCCTTAGTACTATACTAGACCTATAAGTCCTTCAGCGCCCGGTCCAGCGTCCGCTTATTATCCTTCATCTTAATACTGTCTCGCTTATCGTGCACCTTCTTGCCCTGCACCAAAGCGATTTCCAGCTTGCAAAGGCCACGCTCGTTGAGGTACAGGCGGTAGGGAACGATCGTGTAGCCTTTTTCCTTTACCTTCTTTTGCCATTTATTGAGTTCCTGGCGTTTCAGCAATAGCTTACGCGGCCGACGTTCCTCATGGTTGTGTACGTTGCCCTGCTTGTACTCGCCAATAAAGATTGAACGGCACCACATTTCTTCGCCTAAGAAAATACAATAGGCATCGCGCAGGTTCACGTGGCCGTTACGGATACTCTTTATCTCCGTGCCGGTTAGCTTGATCCCCGCTTCCATGGTTTCCAGGAAATGGTATTCGTATTTCGCTTTGCGGTTGACGAATGCGATCTTCTTCGGAGAATGTTTGGCCATGGTTAGTTCAATAAGGTTTGGCTCTATCTAATGCGTTTGCGAAGGGGAAAGTTCTGTGACAAAACACCTGATTTGTGACCTGCGCAACGAATCCTACAGGGATTAAACAATAGTAGCGCGGGACGTAGCGTGGCGGAGTCCCGGGTTAATTAGGCGGCGCGAACACAGGAAATAGGGAAAGGATGAAGAAATTGGATCAACGGCCTGCTACCATGACTCGAACCGTAGCGTTACCATTCCGTCCCCGTAATCGGATAAAATAAACGCCGGCAATCAAGTTATGGCCCGCAAAGCCCAAGGGCATAGTATTCTGCCCCGTAACAGCATTGATCGTTCGCTCACTCAGTAAACGACGGGAAATATCCATCAGCTCTAGACGCAAATTCTCTGGTTCAGGCCAAGCGAAGGAAAGTATGCTGGCGGAGGAAATGGGATTGGGAAATACTTGAAGGCCAGCGTCAAACGAACGCTTTGTCATCACCAGTTTTAATCTTTCAGTTTGGCCATCGGCAGTGTACGCCTCCGGAGCAAGTCGCGCCAGGCGTTCTCCCGCAAAAGCCAGCGGAGTACCGCCGGGTAGTGTCATTTTAAGTAAATGCTCTCCGGAGAATAAATACCTTCCGCCTTCGGGTACATAGCTGAAGTGCAGCACGTCGTCTTGGTCCACCGCCCAGCAGTACTGAGCAATGCCACCAATAATTTTTGCACCTGCGGGTAGCGCCATACTGAATTGAATACCCGATAGTTGGACATTGTCGGTAACCAACAGCGACCATGTGCCCTTCTCGTCGGGCTGCAGTTCAAGCGAAAGCGCCGGGCGTGTTCTGCCGTTAGTACTACCGGTGTCTACCAGGGAATTCCCGGTAGGATCTGCCGAGTTATTTACGTCACCAACCTTGACTGCGACAAAGTCCACCGAGCGGGTACCGCTTAAGTTGGCGACTGTCGCCATCTCGGGGAGTTGCTCCGCCCAGGGATTGGTTGGGTCGGGGAAGGCGTAGTCTGCCGGGATGAACCGCCAGCTTGTATTGTTATCAAAGCCATCATCAATACCTAGCAGGATCTCCCGAATTTCAATTAGGTCAAGAATAGTGATGGCGCGGCTATTGTTAGCATCAGCGGCGATGAGTTGGTAGGGACTGAGCGTTTCTTCTTGGTTCTGGGTCAGATAGCCACTTACCAATGAGATATCGAAAGTGGAAAGGCCATTGATCGGGTCGTCGTTGAAATAGGGGCGAATAGTATAGTCCGCGCCTTCTGCTAGTCCGTCAAAGCGGTAATAACCGTCGTCTTCAGTCATGATTCCGATCTCCTGGCCGTCGGCAGCGGCGAACACTTCTACATCGGCCATGGGCTCTCCAGTTTCGGTAAGAACGTACCCGTCGATGATGCCGAGCCGCCCGGCGCAGATTTCATTAGTCGACGTCACGTTTACGCTGATGTTGCAGTAGTTATGGCGGCTGGTAGCTTCGGCGAAGGCGTAGACCCGAAGGATGTTTTGGCCCAAGTCGCTACAATCAAGGCTCAGCTGTTCTTCGCCAGCGAAGGGAACGAAACCGGCTTGATCGGCTATTTCTTCCCTGTAGATAGAGTAGGTAACCAGTGTTTCCGTACAGACCGTCGCTGGCCCGCGAATAAAGTCGGTGGCCAGCAAAACGGTGATACCGCCGAAAGCCGGATCAGGGGTAAGCGTCACGCTATTTACTACCGAGCAGTCGGGGAAGGGCGCGCGGCCGTCTTCAACGGTCAGTAGAACAAAGCGCTCGGTAAGGTTGCCGCAGTTGTCGGTAGTTTGTACCCGGGCTAGGTGCTGGCCAATCGGTAGGAAACGGATGCTTACTTTCACGGTGCCGTTGGGCAGGACGGTAAAACGGTTAGGGCTGACCTCTCCGTCTTCCAGGAAGTCGGGTCGGGTGATGGTGTCGTCTCCGTTGCGGTCGATTATATCAATATCGAGGGCAATCCTTGTTTCGGGCACGGCGCAATCGTCGGAGGTCGTATAACTGAGTAGTACGCTGCCTAGGCAATCACTAGTGATGGCCTGTCCGTTGTCCGGAACTGTAATATCAACCTGCGGAGCGACGTTATCAGAAACCGTCACAAGCTGCACGTAGCGGAAGTGGCCACGCCGGGAGGAACTACCGTACGGATCAATTAGTAATCCGATCTCATTGCCGTTGTTACCCACGATGTCCCGGTCCAATACGGCCTTGTCGTCCGTCAGGCTTCCGTCTCCTACGGGGTCGATGTTGAGGTAGAAGGTGGTGCGCAGGTTGCCGTCGTTGTCCGCATCGCGGGGGATGTCCAGCGGAGTAGAGCTTCCGTCATACTCACACCAGTTGATGAAGGTATGCGTGAGCCGGAGTTGGTAACATGCGCTACCGTCGTCGGCCAGCGTATCCGTTTCGGCACTGACGGTAAGGAGGTCGCAGCCGCTTTCACCGAGAATCAGTTCCGTAGGGGGTAGATCGGTGCAGCTGTCGTAATTCTGATCGCCCGGTAGGCGCAGGCTGTACTCTGTGTAGGGCCGCACGTTAATGAACTGCTGGCAGAGTGCAATTTGGGTGAAGCCCGTTTGGTCGTTTACCACGAAGCTGCGGGTGAACCGACCGCTTCCGCATTCGGAAAGGGTGCCGTTGAGGAATTGCCTTAACCGCAGGGAGTCGCAGTTGTCTACTCCGGAAGGTGCCCCGAAGGTAGCATTCAGTAGGTTCGCGGTGCCAATGGGGTCGGAGGTGAATACTTCGCGGAGGTTTATAGGTAGATTATCGGTGAATGTCCGGCAGGTGATATTCGTCGAAGGTGGCGCGGTACAGGTAGGGCGTTGTAGGTCTGTAACCGTTACCTCCACATTGCATTCTGCTCGGTTATTACCCGTTGCATCGGTTACGCGCAGCGTGGTCGTGATGCTTCCAAAGTCATCGCAATTAATGGTCAGGCGCTCACGGAAAAAGATTCCACCAGCGCGGGTGAGCGCGAAATTAACAGCGCTACAATCATCGAAGCTTCCCTGGTTAAGCTCTAAGGCCGGCAGTGCTGCGGTGCCGTCTTCACCCAGAGAAATAGTGAGATTTTGGCGGCAGACCGCCGTCGGCAGATTATCGTCACCGACCTCGAAATCGATATCAAGAATCGTCTGTGCACCGTAGGAGTCCTGGCCGAGGTAGCGGATGACGTGTTGGCCGATGGGGATGGGGTCGGTAAAGTTCTGCGGCTCGCTGGAGCTGAAAACGCGGTAGGGGCCGAGTGGCGTGTTGCCAAGTTGCCCATTAAGATAAACGTAAGCATTCAGTCTGCTGCTTCCGTCGCAAATGTCAGCGATGGTCAGGCCGGTAAGGCGGGTATCGATCACGGCAACACAGTCGGAGTTCGTACCGAAGAATAGTGGGTTTTGTGCCATCGATGGTGGTGACTCCACGGTAGTTCGTTGGTCGCCTACTCGGACGATTTGGGAGAACACCCGGCTGTCGTCGCCACAGTCGTTCGCAATACCAAAGGTGCGAACGAAAGTGTAATTATTGCCGCAGCCGCCGTCGCGTTCTCCGTCCTGAAAGGTGACCGTGTAGCCGCAAAAATCGGTGGATAGGTGCTGGCTATCTCCGGTTAATGGAAAGTCGTCAGGGCGTGGAGCTGGGTTTTCTGGCATCCCGTTGCCGTTGTCGGGAAAGTAGAAGGTGACATTTTCCACTCCGCTCATTTCCTCAAGTGTGGGCCGTGTGAAAAAGATGTTTTGGGTGAAAGACACGGGAGCAGGGGAAGCTTCCGGAGCAGTGTTTCGAGCGGTGAAGGTTCGAATCAGCCAAACCGTATCAACACAGCTGCGAGTTGGAGTGACCGTCGCTCCGGACAAACAAACCTCTACCTCTTCGGAGCAGAGAGACGTCGCTAGGGGCAGTGCCCCTCCAGCCATCAAAGCCGCTTCCAGCCGCGCGTCCAGGCTACCAGAAATGATCGTCCCGGTGGCCGCACCTACCCGGTAACAACGGTTTACATTTGCCGCCAAAGCGGTGAAGTCCGCACTGGAATAGAGGTGGCAGGAACGTTCGATTTCTGTCGCTGAGGTACTGAAAACCGGTGTATCATTGCACTGAGCCCGCAACCCGGTAATGCTCGAAAATACGAGCAGCAGGCAGAGCCGGAGCTTTCTCAGGTCGATTAGAAGACGGTTGTTCATTGTTGGGTATCCGTTCAAAAAGTAATGGGTTTAATTGTCCTGATAAGCCTCGGCGACACATTGGGCGAGTGATGGCATAAGTAATTGTCCGCTGAGTCTGTCTTTGAT
>Ga0306864_1000456_pt1 | contig 19104 bp, 22 predicted proteins | sample AntRauTorckE5430_FD_190448 | JGI IMG/M metagenome (GOLD analysis project Ga0306864, IMG submission 190448) | Saline lake microbial communities from Rauer Islands, Antarctica - Metagenome Torckler E5 #430 (v2) (version 2) | ecosystem: Environmental > Aquatic > Non-marine Saline and Alkaline >...
AATCTTTTCTCAATTCCTGTAATTTTGGTCTGAAATTGCATGATTCCCGCGCGATGAGACTCACCAAGAGGAGTCTCACCGCTCATTCTCCTTCTCTCCTTCCCGTCTCTTCTCCGAAACTTCCAACCACGGACGCTTATTTGTTGTTCTCTCTGCAATGGGTGAGGGAGTAATTAGACAAATTTAGAGCGAAATAAAGGGGGAATGACAAAAGGTCTTTGTGATTCTTCACCTTTTCTAACTTCGTCTGACGAGAAATGGGCAGCTATTATTGGATTTGATATTTTACAAGCATATAGCCCTTCATGAAATTTACTGAAATAAGTTTCCGTTCCAACATTGCATCGAGCAAAGATCGTCGCTTTTAGATTAGATGCTTGATAGAATTTCCGAATCCAGCAGCTGCTGTCTACGCATAACCTTGGCATCACCTAGCGAAAGCCCAAGAATAAACCGAGCTGTCAAAATGAAGAACGGAACTTGCGCAAAATACCATGTAGAAATTCCATGGAACCACAACAACCTCTTGTTCATCAAAAAGTGTAAAATGCGTAAAATGACCAACTATACCATTGCAGCTCGGGACATCTCCACATGTTGATCTATATTGATGCATTCGATTTGATTCGAACATGAATAATTGAACGTGCCTTGTGCTCTTGACAAATGTCCTCTGGACGCCTAGCCTGAAGATCCAATTTGATTACTGAAGCAAACCACTCAACGGGCAACGGGGGCGATTGTCAATGCTTGAATTCGTTTTCCTAACTCCTCGAAGGATTGCATTCCAAACTTCCGACTGCCACCAGTGGAAGCACTGAATATAGGGGACATTATTGGTTTCAAGAGGACAATGGCTTTATTATCTCCTTTGTCGCTGGGTACTACTAAGCAGCGACAGACCTTGATGAATAGATTCGAAAGCACTCTTTAGAAGATTTAAAAAATACGTAAAAAATGAGAAATGAATGTTTGTTTACGTGTAGTGGTGGCTAGTGGTGGCTAGAGTGTTGGTGCAATTTTGAGATGAATTGAGCAGTATTCTCGAGCTCCCTTTTTCATCATGTACCTGCATGTTCTTCTTCCAATTGCGCTATTCGCGCATTCGCCCTTTGAAGCTGTTTCCTTGTATCCAAATACCGAGTCATTAGCATGTCTATGAACTCTGCATCTTCATTTCCAGCCTGATTTCTATCCAAGGAGCCTGATGATGCATTTCTCGTATTCCCAACTCTCCTCCTTTTTGATGATTGTGTTTGAGACTGGACTACCACTGTGCCTTCTCCTTCCTCGTGCTCTGCGAGGAGCTTCTTGATTAAATTGGATGTACCATTGTCAGCTGCGATCTCGAGTGGTGTGTCCCCAGCATGATTATGCGTTGCCAAGAGCAGATCAACGTCACCAACTTGAAGAATGAGTTTGATTTTCTCGGCGACCTTGGTGTGTTTCTTGATACACCAGCATAACCAGTGCAATGCAGTATCACCATGCTTATCCTTTGCCATGACGAGATCTTTCCCGCCAACTAAAATCAGTATCTTGAGGATATTATAGGATGCACCATTAATACAAGTAGAGTGGAGTACTGTTCGATCATAATTAGCTTTCCTCATGAGCAATTCCTTTCCTCCAATATCAAGCATTACCTTTACAATATCATCAGGTGCACCACGGTAGCATGCTCGATGTAAACATGTGCTATAATCATTACGGCACATCATATTTCGTTTCTTTTCCTCCTCTGCTGCATCGGAATATAAATACTTCCTCACCTCAGGCCATTCCTCGTCAGAACACAATTGGAATAGATCAACTTTCATTGTTTTTTACTACATGCACGAGTTGTGAATAGAGGTGGAGTGAAGCGTGTAGGGTGGAGTAATCCAATTGCACTGGTACAAATAAATCTTTTGATTGCACACCACGATCTAGGTTCTTTACACTTAGGCCGGACAAATCGATTCTCAGGCCACTCTCGGGCCACCGTACAAAATCGCTAGTTAAATAAAAAATTGGGATTAATGTCAGCCATTCAAAGTCTTCTCCTAGACGGAAACACATTTTTATTGTCTTAATCGAAAGATCTCAGTAAGACCTTCAATCTTATTAAAGCTTGAGCCAATTTGGTCAAAAACTCATGAAGTTATTAGTACAACAAACCGCGTAGTAGCAGCCACCACGTATCAGCCACCACGTAGTAGCAGTCATTCCAATCGCCTTCCCTATTCCAATCAACATGATGATACACCTCTCATAATGCGTAACAGATGCTCTTAAGGTGTTTGTACTATCCTTTCTCGAAGATTTGCCTCAACACAAAGGTGCCTTAGAGTTTCATCATTAATCTTGTCGAAATATGCTCAGACGTCCCTCATCGAAGAAGAAAGAAAGTTTGAAGGCCACAGGGTCGTCTCCTACCGAAGCAAGACGCCTTCTTCCTTCTTCTACTCATTCGAAGAAAAATAGTTTTGATGATTGGTCTAAATTCCCGCATCGAACTAGGGAATCACTCATAGAACATGGCAAATCAATTGCAGCACCGTTGAACAAGTATTACACTGATTTGTTTCTCAAAGAAGATGGAGATTGCTACAATAGAGGATATGACAGAGGTCCGTATCTTTATGATGTGCAATGGGGACTTGGATGAATTGCTTTACAGTCTAGAATAATAACAATTAACATTCCTAGCAAACAAGACCGCCTAAAGCACATTCTATAACTACATTTTGTGACCAGCCCTCCCTCGCGCATTGATTGTAAGAACTTTCTTAGCTATATAAGTATGATTTAGCTGCATTCGTAGCTATGTTACTAGTGGCCTGGCTGGCCCGACTTTCGGCCCGGACTTTGGCCAGAGAGCAGTTCTCAGGCCGGCCTAAGTGTAGAAGCCTTACCACGATCAGAAGAAGAGCGGATTTCAGCTTTCTTTGACGTCAATGCTTAGAAATATGACTTCACGTCTTTTTAACCATTGCTCTTCAATCCTCTTCAATCCTCTCACGTCTCACGTTGCACATTGCACATTGCACATAAGTACCTACAGCCTACAGATCACAGATCAATAGAGATCAATACCACAGCATCGCCATATCGCCATCCACCTCAAACAAGGAATCACATATCGAATTTGACCGGAAATGTAATCATGACCACGAGACAAACACAAACACAAATACATATACATATACATATACATATACATATACACATACAAACATGAACACAAAGAATCATCATGATACACAACACAAAAAAGAAAAGATCAACTTCCCCACCCACTGCCCATCCTGCCGCGCCAACACCGAAACTACCATGTGCATAATTGACATCCCACACTTTCAACAAGTCATCATCATGAATCTTTTATGTGAGGAATGCGGCTTCCGATCCAATGAGATCAGACCCTCCGGTGCCATCTCCCAAAAAGGCTCGAAAATTACAGTCACCGTCAGCAGCATGGAAGATTTCAAGAGGGAGGTGATCAAATCTGATAGTGCAGGTGTAGAAGTGCCGCAGTTGGAGTTGGAATTGGGAGAGGGAGGGCTTGAAGGCGGTGTATATACTACTATTGAGGGACTATTGGATAAAATGTATGATAGATTGATGCTGGGGAATCCCTTTGTGGAGGTGGGGGGACTAAATGATGATAATGGGGAGTTGTTTGGGTTAGGCAATGTCGATCTTATACGTGATGGACATGCACGCCGCTCTCATCCCAATACGTTGAAATATAAAGCATTCTTAGCAAGGTTCCATAGGCTCAAAAGCGGTGAAGCATCCATGATGCCATTTGCATTGATCATTTCGGATCCACTGGATAATTCGTTCGTGGGGCCAAAGCCAGAAGTGGCTCATAGACTAGCAAGACAAGCAGAGAAGGAGGGTAACAATGAATGCTACAATAACTACACTGATCCCAATCTTGAGGTTCATCCATATGAACGCAGTTTCGAGCAAAATGAACGTCTTGGTTTGAATGATATAAACACCGAGCATTATCAAAAGAGTATGGTCAATGATAATGATGATGACAAGGGGAGTGATAAGATTGCAGTGTTGTTGGAAGAGAAGGAGGAGATAGTTGCACAACACGGAAATAATAATGGAGCTCAGGAATCAAAGCTAAATATTCAAATGGAAGCGAGAGAAATTGATCATCCTCACCCATGTGCAAAAGGAACAACCAAGTGCGATAACACACACATGGGCGAAGGTGTTGTAACGTACTCTACAAGTCCATTGGAAAAGGAAGATTTTGAATGAATGAATGAATGCTGTCAACAACGAATTTGAAGACTAATTCATTCATTTCGAATCAACAATCCAGGAACCAACCACCTGCCTATAATGCAACTGCAGCATTAGAAGATGGATGCGGTTCCTAGGCTTATTATTTCTTTTGCAAATGAATATGAATGGCCTTTACACGAATGATACTTGCACCACCGTTGCAGATGGAGGCACATTTATCATTCAGCTACAGTCCCAGGATAATTCATGATGATCGCATCATGATACACAAAAACACCCGTATGTTAGCAGTGTGGTATCCTCAGATACTGTCATCGACCCATAAATCTATAATGTGAAAAATTCCGCCGTCAGTCCATGTTGCATCCGAGCTTCACAAGCTAGCTGCCAAAGCAACAGCTATTTGCTAACCACGCTGATGACATTGATAACAAGAACAGCAGAGTATTAATGCTTATACCCACCTCTTCAATTCCTTGTGAAAAAGGGACATTGCTCATTACAACAACTATGAAATTACAAACACACAACTACACTCTAGTCTATGATAATACGTTACAGGAATTGTAAATGAGACCAATTATTCCGTTTGAAACAAAGTGTTTGTTTAAGCCAAATATTAAATAAATACTACACTCATCTCTCTAGATTGCGAGATCGACTATTTCCTGTTTCAATTCTACAATTTGCGCTTTTGCACTTCGAATCTCTTTCCTTAAAGCCATATGACGGCTCATCAACATGTTGACCAGATCGTCATCGTCATCTTCAGCCTGATGTGTATTCAAAGTGACCGATGATATGTTCGCCGCATTCTCAACTTTACTCCTTTTTGATGATTGAGATTGAGAAATTGATACCGAGCCATCTTCATTCCTGTGCTTCCTCTTGGTGCCTTCTCCAATTGCTGAATCTTTCAAGAGTTGCAGCTCTTCCTTTTGCTGAGAGCATATTTGTGTCAGCTTTTTTATTTCATACTTCGCGCTCGATAGATCATCATTGTTGGTAGAAGAGCTTTGTGTGGTATCTTGTTCTTGGTTTAATTGTGTGATGGGAGTACTATTACTAATATTGTCTGTAGGTACAATACTCGCAGATGAGCAGTCGTTGCTTCTCGCGGAATTGGTAGTGGATTGAAGTGTGAGGAGCTTCTTGATTATTTTGGATACACCATAGTCAGTTGCCTGGTTGAGCGGTGTTTTTCCATCTTGATTCTTTGCTGACAGGAGTAGATTTGCGTCACCAATTTGAAGAAAGAGTTTGATTATTTCGGCGTCATCATTGTCTTCCTCTATACTCGGACAGAAGAAGTGCAATGCAGTCTCACCATTCTTATTCTTTGCCATGACGAGATCTTTCCCGCCAACATTAATCAGCATCTTGATGATATAATAGGATACACCATTATTACATGCAAGGTGGAGTACTGTCCAATCATTCTTGTCTATCTTCATGACCAATTCCTTTCCTCCAATATCAATCATTGCCTTTATAATATCATGAGGTGCACCATGGCAGCATGCTTGCTGTAAACATGTCCTCCTATAGTAATAACGGCACATAATATATGATTTCTTTTCGTCCTCTGCGGCATCGGAAGATAAATACTTCCTCACCTCAGGCCATTTCTCAGCAGAACACAATTGGAATAGATCAGCTGTCATTGTTTCCTAATCTATACTTTATACACGAGTTGTGAATAGAGGTTGCTGATTAAATCGCAGATTGATATGGGAGTGGAGCGTGGAGTAATCCTGCACCGTGCGCGTGGTCAGAAGAAGAGCGGAATTCAGCTTTCCTTGACGTTAAATAACAGTTAACAATTTTTTATTTTCCCACACAATTCTAGAATTTAGATTAAAAAAATAAAAATACATAGACAGACAGATTGAAAAAAATCGAAATTGGATGATTCCGTCAAGTATATATGATATCATATGTTTTTTGCTGCTTGCTGTCTACTACTGTCCAAGCTTTGAAAGTTACGCATATCTTGCCAGCCAATGAATAGTACAGAACAGAATCAAACCCAAGCTCAAGCTCACACAGCACAAGCCAACAAGAATGATAGAGGCTGCACGATACGTATCAATACCACTGCGCAGCCATCACAGCTGCAATCCACAATAAAACCGGCCTCGCGATTCTCTCCAGACCAGGAATCACAAATCGAATTTGACCGACACGCAATTGTGACCACAAGACAAACACACATACATAGACAAACGTGAACACAAATCATGATACCGACAGAGTCTCATTATTTCTTTTTGCAAATGAATACGAATGGCCTTTACATTAATGATACCGCACCACTTTTACCGCAACCACCACCACATGCACAAAATGTCATCAAATCCCATAATTAGGAATCGTTCATACTTACACCAAGTTGTCCTAATATTATTAGAGGACGATGATTTGGATAATGCGTTAATAATATGTTCATTCAAAATTTGTCTTTTGGATCATAGTAACAAGAAGAATCATCCCTTTTATGCTCAAGCATTTCCACAAGGAAGGCATATTTATCATTCAGCTGCAGTTCCAGGATAATTCATGATGGTCGCATCATGATACACAAAAACACCCGTATGTTAGCAGTGATAACGATTGTATCCTCAGGTACTGTCATCGACCCCATAAATCTATAATGTGAAAAATTCCGTCATCGGTCCAAGTTGCATCCGAGCTTCACAAGCTAGCTGCCAAGCATCAGCTATTTGCTAACCACGTGGATGACATTGATAACAGGAACAGTAGAGTATTAATGCTTACACCCAACTCTTAAATCCCTTGTGAAAAAGGGACACTGCTCATTACAACAACTATGAAATTGTACAATACACAACTACACTCTAGTCTATGATAATGCGGTACAGGAATTGTAGAGGAGACCATTTATTTTGTTTGAAACAAAGTGTTTGTTTGAGCCATATTATGCTCATCTCTCTAGATTGCGAGATCATCTATTTCCTGTTTCAATTCTACAATTTGCGCTTTTGCACTTCGAAGCTCTTTCCTTAAAGCCATATGACGGCTCATCAACATATTGACCAGATCGTCATCGTCATCTTCAGCCTGATTTCTAATGAAGGAGCCTGATGATATGCCGGCCGCATTCTCAACTTTATTCCTTTTTGATGATTGTGTTTGAGACTGTACCACTACTGTGCCTTCTCCTTCCTCGTGCTTTTCATTGGTGTGTTTTCTTTTCATACAAACCTCAACGTCACTGGAAGAATTGTTCAATAGGTGCAGCTCTGCCTGTTGCTTAGTTAATTTGGCCTTGTACTGCGAGCATAGATTCATATAATTGTCCGCTTTATCCTTCCAATATGTATTGTCCATCTCTCCCTTCTCCTTTTGTTCTACCAGACGAGATATCTCTGCTCCTTGAGCTTCAACTTTGTTTTCTAGATCCACCTTCTGAACTGTGAGGATCTTCTTGATTACATTGGATGCACCATTGTGAGCTGCGATCTCGAGCGGTCTGTTCCCATCATCATCCTTTGTTGACAGGAGTAGATTGGCATCACCAACTTGAAGAATGAGTTTGACTTTCTCGGCGACCTTGGTGTGTTTCTTGATACAATAGCATAACCAGTGCAATGCATTATCACCATCCTTACTCTTTGCCATGACGAGATCTTTCCCGCCAACATTAATCAGCATCTTGATGATATTATAGGATGCACCACTCATACATGCATCGTTGAGTACTGTGCTATCATCATCATCTATCTTCATGACCAATTCCTTTCCTCCAATATCAATCATTGCCTTTACAATATCATCAGGTGGGCCACGGTAGCATGCTAGATGTAAACATGTCTGCCTACCACGATTACTGTACATGATATTTGATTTCTTTTCCTGCTTTGCTGCATCGGAAGATAAATACTTTCTCACCTCAGGCCATTCCATGGCAATGCACAATTGGAATAGATTGTTGTCTTTCATTGTCTTTTACTTTATACTTTATGCACGAGTTGTGAATAGAGGTTGATTAAAACATCGCAGAGTGCCAGGGAGTGGAGTGTGAAGCGTGGAGTAATCCAATTGAAATTGCACTGGTACAAATAAATCTCTTGTTTGCACGCGATCAGAAGAAGAGCGAATTTCAGCTTTCTTTGACGTTAAAATCGTCAGAATTGTTATTTATTTTCTTTCACAATTCTAGAATTTAGATAATAATAAAAACAAAAATACAGTAACACACAGAAGACAGAAAGACAGATTGAACAAATAGAGATTGAATGATTCCGTCAAGAATATGTGATATGATATAATATATTCTTTGTCGCTTGCTGTCTGCTGTCCAAGCTTCGAAAGTTATATATATCTTGCCAGCCAATGAATAGTACAGAACAGCAGAATCAAACACAAGCTCAACAAGCTCACACAGCACAAGCCAAACAAGAATGATAGAGGCTGCACGATAAGAATCAATACCACTGCACTACCATCACCACAATACACAACCATGGGCGAAGGTGTTGTAACGTACCCTACAAGTCCATCGGCAAAGGAGGAGCATGAATGAATGCTAGCAACAACGAATAAGAATAATTCATTTATTTCGAATCAACAATCCAGGAACCAACCATTTGCATACCTATATGCAACTGCAGCATTAGAAGATTTCTTTTGCAAATGAATATGAATGGCCTTTACATTAATGATACTCCTACCACCGCAACCACTCTGACCACCAATTACACATGCACAATGCACGAAATCTCATCAAATCCAATAATCAGGAATCGTCCATACACCAGGACTCACCAATCCGACAGGAAAGTTATCATTCCCAGGCCATTCCGGAAACCACCCTCCTGCCAATGCCTCCCCACTGACATCAGCCGCCAAACCCAACAAAATGAGCAACGTACCAATCGCCGCATACCCCTTGACCTTACTCTTGAGCAGCTCCCTCTTGAAAGCCCCTACATCCCCTTTGAAAGAATCCAACAACTCCTGCGCCACATCCGGCTCCACCGTACTAGTGCTAGTCGTCAATGCATCAAAAATAGCTCTGACGGCCAGAGGATTGCAATTCTGATTGGCCTGCACGAAGGCTTCGTAGCGGAGGTAACCCCTCTGAGCCCAGAAACTATCCATGGGTCCCCTGCTGACCATCTGTTCTACTTTGATCTTCTGATTGAGAACTTTTTCGACATCTGATAATGACAAGTCTCGGGGGTAGAGGCATAGGGGGGACAGACCAATGGATTCACCTCCCAGGGTGGGTCCTTCATTTTTGAGGGAACGCATGGCATCGAAGCGGGTGTACATGGCCGGGAATGCAGCGATGGCTATTCCGCCCCCACCGGATCCACCAAAGAACCATAGATAGAAGAGTTTCCTGTATGACTCTACTTCTTCCATATTGATTTCTGTCAGAGCGAGGGCCGTAGTGGAGGTGACAGTTGTAGCAGGGTAACGGGTTGGGTTGATATTGAGGTTGCACGATGATGAAACATGCGTATTTTGTGGGGAAACGTGTGCTGCATGATGTACTGTGAATGCCAATGTAAATGTATGGAGAAGGCACTGGGTGGAGAATAATGATAGGATCAGGAGTTTCGATGGGAGATTCATTATGATTTTTTGATTGCAAATAATAAAAAACAAATATCTACTGATGTATGCAGGAAAGAAGAGGACAGCAAACCAAGTTGTTGTATCTGGTATTCAATAAGATATTATCTGAAAGAAGTTGTTTGATGATGTAGAGTAGATGTGATTTATGATGAGAAACAGTATGTATGTTAATAGATACGATACAGGATACAGGATACAGGATACAGATCTTGTATCCAGCAGAGCTCACGGCTCACGGCGCACACGACGACGGTACCACATCCTGTGAAATGGCCTAATATGTGGTTCGATTCTTTCAACTTCAACAACTCCCTCCCCCCCGCGAAAAGATCGGCGGCTATGCTTCGAGGAAAATAAATCCTTTCGTCTCAAATCTTTACTGACGTCTGACGTCTTTGATTTCCTTTTGAAAGCCTTCTTGAAGAAGAAGTTCCCCAGACCGTCCATTCCAATTACTTGTCTACTTGTTGGTTGCCCTATTCAATATTCAATCAACGCCTCATGAAATCATTTCCAAAACTCAGTACATTCAACCTGGCATTGTCATTGATACTGACCTTGACCTTCACATCTCATGATGGAACACAGGCATTCGCATTCGCCCCAACAAAGCTAGTGACTTCCTTCACTCGACACAACAATTATGGCCGCGGATGCATATCATCCTACTCCACCCAAATCCATGCTGCAAAAGAAGATGAAATAGCAGCGCTCGAAGAACAATTACGAAAATTGAAGGAAGGAACTCCATCACCAAACGAAAGCCCCGAAACCCCTGATGCATCATCATCATCGTCATCATCCGCTGACCTGGATAGCGACCCTGATCTGGACCTCATTGAAGAACCATTGGCGGCGCTGCTGTCGGAAAGCTGGAAAGACTCTGAAGTGACGGACGACGGTGGTGTCGTCAAAAACATTATTATCGCCGTCGTTGCCCTCCTCGTCGCCCTTGCAGTGAGCCAAATTCCCGTAGGACAAGAGGGTTATGATAGATATTCGACGGCCAAGCCCAGCACTGCCATCGATCTAGGGTAAGTTGTGGACATTGAATGTCCCATGTGCCGAACATTGGATTCTTCTGTTTCTGTTGTATTGCATCATCTCCATGGCCGCCATCCCCAAATTATATGTCGCAATGATAAATGTTCTTTCCTTCGGGAGAGTACATCGCTGAAATCTGATTTAGTCATTGGGGTTCCTAGGAAATGAGTTGAAGTCAATCTATAATTTTCTGAGCGACATTTGGGGATTGGAGAATGTCATGGGCGTGGTGGTATTGTGCAAGGAGATAGTAGCTACTCTGAGCTACTTGGCTACCCAGAGTGCGGAAAGTATGTTCTATCATTGCATTTGCTAATCTTTATCCTCGTCTTTTTGCAGGGACCTGAATCAAGTCAAAAGTTCGTACTAACTATAACTATCATGGTAGGGTATCTTGACAACAGTATTTCTGAGTGGAGGTAGATCCAGTTTCTTCATTATTGAGCCTCTTCCCCTCCCATCCTTGCTACAGTATTCTGGCATAGATTATATATTATTTAAACGCAATGTAAATAAATTCAATTTTACACTGATGATGGATATTCTTCTGTTTAATAGATACTCTTGACGAAAGGAAGGGTGAAATAATGTCGTTGGAACAAACCGTGCGAGTGATTTCTCAAGCTATATTTATCTTATTTTGACAAGTAATCGGTAATCGTACTTTGATTCCCGCAGGATGCTGCGAATAGTTTCTTCGCCAAAAACCTCACTTTACAACACTTTCATAATAACTTTCACAACAGAACAATTTTTGTTATTTCAATCGCTGTTCTATTAGCGCTATACGAATCATGATGACTCAAAAGAAAGAAGCTGTATCGTTTCTCAAAGTTCGTAGAAACAAACGAAGAAGTGACGAAGAAAAGTTTGCAACTAATCCAGCAGCAGCCGGCACCGCTGATAGTAACACTAGTTCTACTTGGAAGGTGGCCGATCGTCCAACATCCCGACCACTGAATGATACCGATATGTCCAAAGTGCTGCAGCCTAGTACGCCAGAAAGAGTCCAATATAACAACGCCACGATGGACATAGGTGATCGCGAGAATCAGGATCCTCGGGCAAATAGTGTCAGTGTCAGATCGCCGATGGATTCCATAGCAATCAAGACTCCTCTGAGGGGAAATGTTAGTGCGAAGCATACATCCAGTGTGCAAACTTCTAGAACCATAGCGAGCGAACTATGTTACAATGACACACATGTTGCTCACGTATTATATGGAGCAAGGGGGGTGGGTAAAACCTTCTGTGCATATCAATGTGCACAACTTCCTCTTGCAAAAAAGATGTTTGATAGGATCGTTTGGCTTGGCTTGGGATATCAGAGATCACTGCACTTTCAAGATCTGGTGGAGATTTATCTTCAAATATATGCACAGCTATGTCCTCGTAGTCAACGCATCCTTAATTTTGATGATATACTGTTTGTACCGTCGTCATCGAATATCAAAACAGAGGAGGAGAAGTTGGAAGAAAGAAGGGCCATGGCTGAGGCCAGAGATCTATTAGCTCAGGAAATTGCGTATACCAAAAAGAGCGCCTTGATATGCCTGGATGGCATGTTTGATAGCAGTGATATCCGTTATTTCCAATTCGAGCAACAACCGTCAGAAGCCAAGTGTCGCGTACTCTCAACATCCACGGATGCGCCTTTTGATATGATTGAGAAAGTGAAGTCTTGGCAAATCAACAGTATGAATGCGGTGGATTCCAAGACATTTTTCACCAAGAATTTGAGCGCTGCATCATTCAATCATCCCGACTTTGCCTCTGTTTTGAAAGATTGTCATCAATCTTGCAGAGGGAACCCGCTATCTCTCAGAGCACTGTGCAGGCTTATTAACGACAAGATCGAGAGCAACAATTTCAACACTCTGAAAAAATGTGTGACCAAGTTTGAGAGCGCACCGTCAGATCCCAAAATGCAATTATTCATAATTCTTGAGGCGACATTTGCACATTCTTCACTAGGAGAGTCGTTCACGAAACTTGCATGGAGATGCTTTGCAGCTTTTTGTGCTGTTTTTGCTAGAGAAACTTGTTTTAGACCTTTCATTCCAAGATCTCCAATGAGAGCCTTATTCCGTGCAGTGATTCAACGAATGAGTAAGGTTGAGAGCGAGGATGATTTGTTCAGCACTACCGAGACAGCAGACAAAGTGATTGATTTTATGGTCAAGGTTGGCATGCTTACGTTCATAGATGGTTTTGATTGTCACAAGTCTCCTCGCCAATTTTTCCAAGTAAGTTGTGACATATATCAGGAATTTGGACAGCAGCTAAGTGCAAACAAGGAGACCGACAAGAAACTACACGAGCTACTGATCAACGAATACACTTCTATGTTCCATGGAATTGTTGCTGCATTTGGGAGTAATGAGATTGATTTCTACATGCTCAAGTTTCTTCCAGCGCATTCTATGAAAGCAAACGAGTTAAAGGATGCATCCTTGACGTTGCAGGATATTCGATTCATCGAAGAGCGTTTCAAGTACATGGGGCTTCATGAAGGATGTAGCAGACATATTGAAGATACCGAAGGCATGGCTGAGCTTGTGAGGGTTACAAATAAGAAAATGGCACGCCTCATTCTAGCAACCTCTTACCAGAACTGTACAAGAGTGCTAGTGAATCACTTAGTGAGTAAAGTCGGTGGTAGTTTGAAGTCAGAGCAGTGCGAAGCGGCTTTAAATTCCATGTGGATGCTTGCCTTTTCTTTATTCAAGCATTTCCTTGTAGGTGATGGTTGCAAAATTCTTCAAAAAGCAATGGAACTCGATTGCCAAGAAGATGGCACACAGGTGCTCAAGCTCGATAAAAACCTCTTGAGCAGCTTATCAAAAGCACCTAGTAGCAACTCAAATCAGTGCAGTAGGGCGATTATTCTCATTGGATCAGCAATGGCACAATCGGGTATGAAACGAAGGGATGCCATTCATCTTCTAGACCTTGGATTGATAAGGCTAGAAGAGTCTTTAGGCAGTGGTACTTTAGAAGTGGCAAGGGCCCACGTTTATGTAGGAGAGATCTTCTACCGTGATTTTAAAATGTACCGACATGCTCTTCAATATTTTAGAGATGCTTTGCCCATATTCATGAAGGAACTTGGAGAAGAAAGTGAAGAGCTTTATGATGCAATTATTTTGATTGGCAAGTCTTGCATACATACCGGAGATTTGAATACTGCCCTGCACATTCTCCGAAACATTGCACCGAAATTAACTGGATCAATTGCATTGGATGTCAATATTAAAGTGGGCTACATTTACATGATTAAAGGAAATCATAACAGAGCGGTTGCGATTCTTAATGAGGCAAAGACTATGACGAGCGACAAGGCAATAATAGATCGTATCGACCAAATGATTGAGACAAGCTTATTACAAAGTGGACGTTATACAATTTAAAGGTTTACGAAGTGAACAGATGGTTTTTTCGAAGCCTCCAATCATAATAAATACCCTTGTCAAAACAAAGTCCATGGTGAACTGTAAACAAGTGAGTATACTGTCTAATCGCACAATGAATTCAGACAATACAAGCATCAAGAAAAATGCACATACACACAATACTGCCTGAAGGCTTGACTATGGTATCACGACCTATTCATAGTAACGGATCGCAGCAGGGGATGCTACACGTCTGTAGCGAGAATCCATAGACCCCATGCGCCACAGCAAGCATGTTCAAAATCTGTTATTTGTTATTTGTTATCATTTATTGTTAAAAGTAAATATTTGTATTAACTTTAAACTGATCACTGATCAAGCAAGGTGTTGCATCAAGAATCATGACACATCATCTATGAATTATGACACTCGACATCATGAATCATCATGAGTAAAATGTAAATAACATAGCTCCACAAAATCTCTGAACTATAATAATACTGCAATACAATGAACTCAACCAGAAAAGCTGCAGCAACAAATGGAAGGATGATGCAAATTAAAACATCATTCGCCTTTATTTTCTCCTTGTTCATCACTACATCACTCTCAACATTTCCTGCAGCTCTCGCATTCCAAATCCCTCACAGACCAACAGCGAGAACAGGAACAACAGCAGAACCACGTAGTGCTGCTATTCCCACATCGACAGCACTCCAAATGGGAATCTTGGACTTTTTCAAAACTCGCCAAAACGATTTCATAAAACTACAAGAATCCCAAGACATCTTCGGTCCTGGACCACTCTTGTTAGCGTACAACGTACCCACCAATATTAAAGATGAAGAACTAGAAGCCATGATGGAAGATGGAGCTCCCGTTGCTACCGAGACTGCAGGGAAGAAATATAATAGCGGAATCAAGATTCATAGAATGTATCCGAGGGATTTAGAGCAGATGGAAAAGGCAGATGCTACAGTTTTGCAAGTATTGGAACATGCCATGGAGCCAACGGCAGTGTCTTCTCCTCCCCCACATCCTGCTACAATGGACGACGATGCCACTCCTGAGTTCTTGGAAAAAAACATGGACGACAGGGATGATCCCAATACCAATATCAATACTAGTATTCCAATATTGTACTTTTCAGGTATTTCCAATCAGGAAATGATGCAGTGTTATAATATTATTGCAAGGGAGGTTTATGAGGAGACGAACGGGATGGCGAATCCTGCTTGTGCCAAAGTTGTGGAGCCGGCAATGGGAAAGATCTTCAAGCAATTGGTGGAGGAGATCAGTGGGGATCATGCTGGTGCGATGAGGACTGCCGATGAGAGTACCAACGCTTAGTGGGAGGATGATAATGATGATGATTGGGAAATTACCACATTGTGATGGTGGGATCATCAATATATATGTATTATAGTACACATCCCTCCTATGCATATAAACAGCTTGCGTATGCTAACACTATACTCCTGGAGATAGAGTGACATGGCACAAGCAGTTCCAAAGTACGCATAACACTCTAAAATACATAACATTTCCTTTCATCGCACGAATATTTCAGAAGGATATTCATACGGCATACTGACAATCGCAGAATCTCTGCTAACACTTACAACTAAATTGGACACATTAATGTAAATTTCATTTAAATTCAAACCAATCCCTGAGCATCGCATATCTATTATTATCAGAGGTTGAGAGATGAGAGTATCACATTGTCTATCTGCAAGATGTTTGTGCACTCAGGACCGATCAAATGAAGATAGAAACAGCAATGTGTTTATCAAACAATACACAAAGCTGTACATTACCAATTTATCCACGTCATCGCCCACTCCTTCATCCTCTTAGTCGATACCATGTCCATCGACCGGAACAGCCAAAGAGATTGGAACAAGCTCAGTAGAACCATGGTCCGTCTTCGTCCTGGGCTTGAGAGTTCTTTTCCACAAGAAGTAAGCAGCGCCCGCAAACAAAATAAGCACCCCCACTGTTCTAGCTCCTACAAAGCCAGAAGATTCTCCAACCTCGATATTAGTAGGTCTTTCTTCAACCTCGATATCAGCTTCAACCTCGATATCAGTAGGTCTTGCAAATACTCGAACTTGTCCAGCATTATCTCCGTCTCCCTTCTTAAGCGCTCCCGCTACGATTGTCCTTCCGTCTTCGGACATTGCAACACTAATGCCAAACACATCATTAGATCCTTCACCAACAATGGCATTGCCCACTTGGTTCCAAGACCCACTACTATACTCGAATACTCGAGCATATCCAATTCCAGTTCCAGCTCCGTCCCAACTATCCTAAATTGCTGCTGCTATAATTGTTCTGCCATCTCCAGACATCGACACACTAGCTCCAAACATGTCACCAGCAGCGTTACCATCTATGACACCACCCAGTTGGTTCCAGGATCCACTACTATATTCAAAGACTCGAGCATGTCTAGAATCACGAATATGTGGTCCATATTGAAGAGATCCTCCTACAATTGTCTTCCCGTCTTTAGATATTGCAACGCTACTTCCGAAAGCATCAAAAGCAGCTTCGCCATCAATGGTATCGCCCAATTGATTCCAGGTTCCACTGACATATTCAAAGACTCGAACGTGCCCAGTAGAAATACGAGTCAAAGATCCTCCAACTACAATTGTACTTCCGTCTTCAGACATTGCAACACTAGCTCCGAAATCACCTTGACCATTGATGTCAGTACCTAATTGTTTCCAGGACCCACTACTGAATTCGAAGACTCGAGATTGTCCAGAATAAGATCTATTTCTGCCATTTTTAACATTCAGAGGTTATCCTGCGACAAGTGTTCTTCCATCTCCAGACATTGCAATTCTGTATCCAAAATGAGCATCAGTTACTTTTCCATCAATGTCATCACCCAATTGGTTCCAGTAACCCCTGCTATATTCGAAGACTCGAACGTGCAAAAATCTAGTTGTTTGCCAACCAGGTTGGGTCAGCTTTGGAGAGTATAATTGCACTCCCACTGCAATTGCTCTTCCATCTTCAGACATTGAGACACTGCTACCGAACTAGTCAACATGACCGTCAATTTTAATATCATCACCCAGTTGGTCCCAAGACCCATTGACGTGTATGTTGTCAAGAGGTAGGAACTACGTGTATGTTGATCAATAGTGTATACGCTTTGGGAATGTTGGACGAACAAAGTACGAAGTAACACGGTTTGCATAATGTACGAGTACTTATCTATGTTTTAAAATTGTGTGCTGTCGGGAAACATCTATCTTGATGAGTGAAAAGTGCTACTGAGTGGACGCCGTCTGATTTGAAAAGGCATCGCAGGGTATGCATATGTACAGACTCAAAAGTTTTCATTGGGTACCAAGAGCACCTTTAATGTTCCGACCTTTACGTTAATAAGGACGCGATCATGAGAGCTGGAGCCGACAAGGAGGGTAAGCGAGGAGCGGTGTACCAAGAGAGCAACCATGTATAGACCGTAATGTTATACCGATACTCTTCGACACAACTGATGATTCCTCAATACACAAACAGAGTTACATCAAAAACATATAGAGATCAACATAATATTATTTTTGACTCCAATCTGCGTTTCCTATCATAATCGAATCACATTGAATTAACTACCACATACAACCAATGAACTCCGACACTCACTCCCAATACATTCTGCTTTTCCATGAAATGATATTCACACACATGCAAAAATCAATCCAAGACCACGCAGTCAATGCACTAGTACTCATCCGCAAGGACCATGTACCATGAATGGAACTTGTATTCTTCCTCCTCTTCGTAACAGTCCTTGTCGTAAATGACCTTGAAGCCAAGACGCCCGTAGAAAGGAACATTGCGAGGTGATTGCGTCTCCAAATGAACATTCACACTGCCCTTTGCAGATTCCTCGGCAATGACAGCCTTGAGTGCCTTTGAACCTAATCCTTGGCCTTGACAATGGGGGCGAACGACCATACGTTGCAAGTGAATGGAGCCTTCCTTGATAATCTTGGTTTCGCGAGTTTCGTTGGCCTTGCCAATACAATCTTTGTCGAAAGTCTTCAAATCATCTATCACTTGGAGCATACGCTTGACAGCATTACGCCCAAACCATAGCGGCATTTGCCAGATTCCATGCCATAGCATTTCTCCGAGACTGATATCTTGATGTTCTTGCGGGACCAACATAAAACAGCAGATCACTTCATTTTCCTCATTCAATATGCCCCTTAAGGCATCAGGACACTTTCCCAAGACAATGCGAATGTTTCGAATGAACAGCCATTCTAACGCAGCCCTGCGAAATTCAGGTGTGCCTCGAAATATGAAACGGTAAATGTCGGCATCTCGAAAGGCATCCGCCATAACACGAGCGGATTCTTCCACGTATTCGGGTCCTAAAACCTGTAACTCGTTGGTGGTGAACATTTTTCCGCGTTTCGAAGAGCAATGAGGAACACACAGTGTGATATTGTAGGATCTCTATGTTGAATGTTTTGCATTTTCAATTTTGAAGGATGCAAGAGAGCGAGTCGTCGTATTTATTCTAAACTTATTTTTAATTTGTGCGATGGGAACCCTATACCCTATCCGCTGCGTAGTACTTGTACCGGTAAAGATCAGACTACCGGTAGTCAAATTTGCATATGTAGGCGGGAATGGATAGTTCCGTGATTCACTTCGCGGTCGCCATGTGGCTGAAACTTCCCATCAAAATGACCTACAGAAAGAAGAAACCCAAGAAACGAAATGATAACAACACCAAAACGAATCGAATTTCGAAAAGAAACCTGTTAGC
>Ga0306864_1000458_pt1 | contig 19042 bp, 23 predicted proteins | sample AntRauTorckE5430_FD_190448 | JGI IMG/M metagenome (GOLD analysis project Ga0306864, IMG submission 190448) | Saline lake microbial communities from Rauer Islands, Antarctica - Metagenome Torckler E5 #430 (v2) (version 2) | ecosystem: Environmental > Aquatic > Non-marine Saline and Alkaline >...
TAACGATATCGACTTGGTCCCTTGCATGCAGAACTACTTCACTGTGGAAGCAGGAATCTTTAACTCCCATATCAACAAGATGTGTTGCCAGAGCCAAAAGATCGAGAGCCTTACTCAAGTCTGAAATCGCAGTGACTTGAGTCAGGGCATCATAAACTCCAAAGAGATCAGACGGCACCGCACTCTCGGAGGAAACGAGTTGCTTTAGAAGTTGCATCTGAATTGTGCCTTCTTGAGCCCTCTTTTGTGCAGGTGATAGACCAGAATTGCCATAAGAAGCATTCGCTGAGCCCGACCCCTCACGACTTGCTGTGATTAGTTCGTCGTCTACGACACAAACCTCTTTTAATATTGAACTTTTACCAGAGCTTTTACTCATCCGTAGTTCAAAACTTCGTTCATATATTTCACCGCTAGCGAGATTCACCGGGCATTGAACTAAGGATACGCCATCAGCTTTGACATCAAACTTTCCAACTCGCGGGCCATTATTCATTCGAAAAATTTCAACAACATTCCGTTGCCTCGAATGAATAGCAAGATATTTCACAGTGTGCACTTCACTATCAATAGTATACGGAAATTGCATCCAGTGACAAGTGGCCTCTCTGAATCCTTTCCAAAGGCGTATAGTTTGTTTTGATTCGAGACTGATGAGCTGAACCCTTCCAAGGTTGTCAGAACATGCCACGAGCGAGGCATCGAAGTCTATTGCAACGTGTGTAATTCTCCGAGGAGCGTCATAATGCGCTGAACCAAGCTTCAAAACTGTGGCATCATCATGCAAAACTGGAAACAATGACGCCCTCGCTGAATTTCCATCACCATCGACGTTATCATCACTACCACTCACGACGCCCACTTCCATTCCCTCCATCACCTCTTCTTCCTGCACAGTCGCTTTAGTACGACTTAAGACGCCAAACATCCCTCCTAACACATTTTTGGCTAATGCTGCTGTCCCTCCAATAATAGTTGTACCTCCCCTGATAATATTCTGCACCGCAGACATCAGCACCTCTTCTTTGACAGCCTTGTGCATGTTGGAGAACAGTTGGTCTTCATTGGTATAAAATGCAATTGTCGGGTATGTATCACCTGCTTTTGATTCCTTCTTGTAACAAAGAGCTTCGAAAAATTCATAATCGTGATCCTCATGTTCATTCTCGGGATCCTTCTCTTTCTCTTGATCGTCATCGTACGAATCAAAATTAGGAAACGCAATGCTAATTTCAGTATTGGATAGCGATGCATCTAAAGGCTGCGACATGAGGGTAGGGAAAAATCTCGGCATTGGAACTATCACATGAGAATTAATCGCATCCGCACCATCTGAACCATAATCTGTCAAGTCTTCTTTCTTCAAGTCAAGCCTTCCCTTGAATGCCAAATCTCTGCAATGATGCGAAGGATGATCCAAATCCAAAATATCTCCTAGCCCAAAAAAGGACCACTTTGGCATTCGGACAAAAGTTCCATCTCCATAGGTAACCCACAGGAACTCATTCAACGAGATGGGTGCCGTAACGCTCGTTATAGTTTCTTTCGTAATATGCGCATCCATCTTGGAACTTCTCGCACTCCCATCATAATACTTGTGCAGTGTACTGATAGACTGAACCCCGCCTTTTGGATGAAATGGCACCCACTTATCATCCTCCCCGGCACCAGTCACGTTACTGTCAGAAGCAATTTCATCCCTCGACGCGCTCGTCACTGACATTGTACCATCATCTTTTGTCCCTCCTTTGCTTTCATGATTCAGCACCCTCCTCTTCAGCTGTCTTTCTCGAATCGTATTATCCGTATCCAACTTCAATGGTTCTACGATCCCTTCCTCCTTCTGCGTTTTCGATAAAACATATCGTCCTTCGCATCCCTGCATACCGACATATGCAAAAATGGACAATTGGACACTCAATACATGGTTATGACTCGTTCCGCAGATGATGGATACTTGAAGATGTTCCGATTTCGATGTTGAAGTGGTGGGTTCTTGAATTAATATCCGTGGATCACAACTGAGAATCTCTAACGCATGGTTGTTTTTTGTATTGTTTCCATCCGAATCATCACCGTCTGATCCACTACTGTCATCATTACCTGCATCATCAGAATTTGAATTACCGCTGCATGTCCATACGCTGATAGGGGTACACTGTATGAAATCTGGAACGACTACGTCAGGCACGTCTTCTGTGGGTATAGAAATGAGTTGTGCCGAGATGGCGTAGGGGGTGGAAGCTACCAGAATATACCAATCCTGGAAGGAAGCTTTCTTCTCGGCAGTCCTTACTTTCGATTGAAAATTGAGCAATTGAAGATTGGGTTTGAAATTTTTGATGGACTCATGATGGCGGCTGTGTAGCTTTTGAGGACTGTTGGGGAGGAATATGGATTTTTGGATAAGCTTGAGATGATTCAGTAGGGACGTGACTTCTATTTTGAGAGGTTTCTTTTTAATTCGTACAGTGCCCCTCCTTTTTCTTTGAGATTTGGATTTCGCTCGTTCCATTGTATTACACTTTGTCAATAGGAAAAGGGAATAGTAGCGAGAGATCGTGTCAAGGTGCACAATAGTAAGATAGATGGTACTACTGTATGGTATGATGTATGGTATAATGTATTGTATGATGAATTATGATCTGTGATGTGCTCTTCTGCTGCCTACGAGTAGCAGCTACGATATGGTAGCGGGAATAATTGATACAACCAGACAGAGACAACTCAAAATTCTGATATTTGAAAAATCCAGCCTACTGTTACACCGGTGCCCCCAACGAAGTATTCTCACCCCTTGAAATTAGTCCAAAGCCTATCATAATAGGCTATAACAGGCCTATCATAATAAATTATCTATTTTATCTCTGTTTGAAAATAATTGATGAGAGGGGTGTAAAAATATTAGATATACCCCCCATGTGTTATATATAGCTAACTGCCATTTACAAGCTCCCAGCTACCTATTGCCACCTAGCAAGGAAAGGGTCAGCCGCAAGGTGCTTCGAGCCAGACATCATCGATGGAGCCCTCTAAGACAATGCCACCCTCCAGATTTGCCCTGCTATTCTCGACCCAGACGAGCTGCACACTCAGGCAATAAGGGTACGCAACACCTGCTGCATGAAACCTGCACGTTTAGCAACAAGGTTCATAGAGAGTGGTTTCCCTCCTCGAGAGGTGTACTAGCTCAGGATAGGGGGCTGCAAATATTTGTGGGCAAGTTTGTAGTTGCCGAGAAGGCATGTGTGTTAGCTGTCTTTTGGGCATTTTTACGGTTGGTTGCTGCGTTTGCGTTTTGTCTGTATTAATGAGTAGTGAACATGTTTTTTGTTTAGCGATTGATTTTGTGAGAAGATTTTATGGTCGTCTGGACCAAAAGCTTCAATGTAAAGGTCCTGAATGATGGAGGGGAGGTTGGTTTGATTGGAGTCGATGCCTTTGTTTCAGGTAGTGTCAACAAGGTTTCTCTCAAACGTGGAATAATTGATCCAGAACCTAGCTCTGCCTTTGTTTCAGGTAAAATCAACATGAAACGAAAACAGTTTGTTGGGCAGGTCATTAAAATCCTCCGGAAAATGTATAAGAAAAGAGCTAAACTTGAAGGCCGGGACCTATTTATTGATAAAAGTGCTGATGATGTGATTTTTGATGAAATTAACAAACATGGATGTCATACCATGACTGTAATTGAAAATGGGCGAAGAGTCGTGAAAGCAGCATGGGCGGAACATGTGGCAGCATTCAGGGAAGCAATATGGAAATATGTCTGTTTCAACGGAAGACCCTTATCAATATTGCTCGGACAATTATGAGTTTCTACAAGCCAGAAGAGAGAAATCAACTTCTCAAACCACAAACAAATTTCAGTTCTCTTGTTACAAATGCCTTTGACAGAAATAAATCGCATTTTGACAAGAATAAGACACCGTTTGGTAAAAAGCCCCCGTTTCAACATCGTGATAAATCTCCATTTAAAACGGCAAATAAAACTGCTAAAGATGATAAACCAACTGTGAGTCGTCTTTCTTAAACGTCTTTGACCACACTGCATGACCATCTTTCTCATGATCAATGATAGCATCAAGCATCATAATTGTGAATCCCTCATTGTCAAAACATATTCTTGACTGTGGACTTCTCAATGATTGGTTCGTTTGTTCTTAACAAAGAGTTAAAAGCGGCAACAACAGAAGAAGCAATAACAGGAATGCTCGGCCCATTTCAATTATGCCCAAGGATTGGGTGACTATTGAGTCAAGAATTCAGGTGAGTGTCCCACACATCTCATCCATCCAAACTAATATCGCATCTAATGCCATCAAGTCTACTTTTACTGGTAACAGGTTTCCTTACCTCATGATAGTAGTCAAGAAGTAGTGTTTCACATTGTTGCACACTATGTGCAAAAATCTTTGCATTATGGAAGGGGAAGAATAACATAACTGTTTAACTCCTATGTCAAATTGAGGGATTTTGAACAAAACATTCCTTCCATAGCACAGTTTCATTTCATCTAGTTCTGGAACAGATGGTGTGGTTTTGGTTAGATAGACAGTGCTTCTAATTCATCTCTGAACAACAATTACAACGCAGAAGTACAAAGATATGTGAATATTGACAACAGAAGTGATGATGAGACAGGTGGTTTCGAATTTGATAATATGAATCAATTCGCAGGAGGAACAAAGGAAGTTGGATTTCTTAGTCAAGGGAGTGCACTTCGCAGTGCACTTCGCAGTGCTTCTTTTGCGTTTAATAGATTTGGTATACGTCTGCATCAAGGCACCCTGCGACGAAGATAAGAAGTGATTGCACTCCTTCAATATTCCAACACCAGCAATTGTTAGGTAAGTACCTAGGGAGGAGATTGACTATATCTTTTCGTTGCACAAACTCCTGCTTACCCTTGAACAATGCTTTTATATCACAATTTCGCAGTGCTTCTTTTGCGTTTAATAGATTTGGTCTACGTCCGCATCAAGGCACCCTGCAACGAAGATAAGAAGTGATTGCACTCCTTCAATATTCCAACACCAGCAATTGTTAGGTAAGTACCTAGGGAGGAGATTGACTATATCTTTTCGTTGCACACTGGAGGGATATGTGAATGATGCCTGTCGAAGGACTGGATGATGTGGGACATGAGTAGTCTCTCCAGGAGGTCAGCATCAAGGAAGGCCTTCTTCTGGATCTGCCAGGCATTGGTAAGATTGGCTCGTGCTTCAATTGTGCCGATGATGTCACCAAGGTCTCCTGGGTCTGGTGCACGTACGTATGGTGTGTTGGGCACAGACAGAGCGGGAAGCAAACAATGTTAGAACAAGCAAAGCATTTTTTGAGAGTTTCGAGAATGTATTTGACAAGAATATGAAAGAATGGCAAAGCAAACTCTTACCTCTTGTAATATCATCACTCAATAAATCCATTAATGTCAGCTGCTGCAATTAAGGTATATCTCACGATATTTTTATACCATTGCCTCAATCTTACTCCACCTGAATTCTTCTTACCCCATCCTCTTCGCCTACATGCTGATGCATTCCTATCTTTGTGAGTTTCATCTATTAGCACTAGTATTTCTGGCTGACCCTGAAGAAGAAGGGTTTCAACCAATATAATCAAGATAGTAAGCTACCAGCCAGATTTGATTACTCTTTGAATGGACTCTGCATCCATCACTTGCGATGAGTTGTTGTTTCATGATCAGGTTGGAGAAATTAGTGGTGCGTTCCATTAATTCATCCTTAAGAGTATCAATTTTTAGAGTAGCAGCTTCTTTTAAGATGTTTTTTATCTTCGATTGAAGAAATGCTTTTAATTCATCATCCATCTTGGCCTTCAAAGTCTTAAATAGTTCGCTCTGACTGACTTCTAGGAATGCCTTGAGATCCATTTTAACATGGCAAGGCTGAGGGATGAAGGAGTCTTCGTCAATTTTTTTTATTGTTTTCTCCTTAGATTTGAGGGTTCCATGCAGGAAATATATTTTAATTCCAGCATCCGTGAAGTTCTTATTGTCATGTAGGGTTTCATCGAGCGCTTGGATACCTTTCAAGATTGAAGCTTTCATAATACCACTGGATGAGGTGGGAGTAGGAGGTGCTGTACTACTAGTGTTACTTGGTCTTGAAGCAGATGTCATATTTGTATCTGGTGCGTGTATCTTTTATGTACTGTAGTGAGTTTGATGATTGAGAGTTGCGAAGCGATGAACACTTGGCTGATTCATCACATGGATCTGAAAACTAGCTCTACTAGTACTTTCTCCCATAGTTTAATTGCTAGTGGGTCAGGCTCTTCTTCTGAATCTTCGGATCTGGCTCTAAACTGCCAATCCTTCAGATTCTTTGCAGAGATACCTGTTGCTCCTGCTGCTCGATTGTTGTGCAATACGTTTAAGCTCTCGACTACCTCTGGTGCTGTGGGTGGCCGTCATTAATGTTGTACTGCTTGATATGAATGGGAAAAGGAGCTTCTCTAGGCTCTTCCGCTGTGTACAAAGATTTGTGCTCAGCTCAAGTCAGCTCTAGCTCCTCTCTTGATGGCTTTATCGATACAACTGAACCAATGGCGGCCTATGTCCCTACCCAGATCCGAGCATTCAAGTCTATGCTGCTATCGAATATGAGAAGCGCATCTCTGGTCTTGTTACCAAGTTTAAGGAGGGAATGAACCTTAAGACATTCAAAGATCACGATGCCAAATCCATTTTCACCACCATTTCATCCCTTACCATACTGTTGGTTAAATCATCATCAGGAGATGCAACAATTCTGGACTTGGTTCCGTCTCTAATCTTCACTTTACCAAATTTGGGTAAACCACCAGGTAACACTTGTTTGTCTCCGTGGCTAATGTGAAAATTGATGTGGGTGGCATAACCCTGGGGCATGAACCATTTGTGGCAGTACTTGCACTTCTTCTGGCCAGAATTATTAGTCTCAATTGATTCAGGAGCTTCTCTGAAGAACTGGTTGAGCGATGCCCTTTCTCTCTCAAGCAACATGGTGATGTTCTATATTGTTTTTGCTTCCCTGGTTACAAGGTAGCCGTACCTATCAGATCTGGTGATGTCATATTATTCAATCCTCTTATCCAACTTTCTTCAAAACTAATTCCTCCATAAGGTCCTTGGTGCCAAGATGGTCTCCTCGCATAATGAGGTTCGCCAATCCTAATCCAATTTGAGGCTCAACCTTTAACAATTTGTGAATACCGGCAATCCTCTTCCTCATTGTTCTCAAAAGACCAGTGTCGGTAACTGAGTTACACCATGTTATTGATGACATTGTGAGTGAAACCAACTTCTGACGAGTACAGAAGCTAGTGGATCAATCTCCCCGCAGCAATTTCTTCCCTTTGCCCTAGGGAGCTTCTCACCCAAGGTATGGGGAGATGATTGTCTCGAGCTGAAGAGATCTGCATCAACCTATGATTCAAAACCATTAAAATCATGAAGCAGCAGGATTTTGCGACAGATTCTGTGTTCATATGCTGCTTTGGAATTCTGATCAGGCAGTCGTCCATGAGCTTGGTTTCTGGGAAGGTCCTGTTCTTGTCCGGGCGGCGTCTCCACTTCGTGCATTCGCTATTGAACATGCCAGTGTTGGAGATGTTGTCGTATCCGTATCTAATCAGCTGGGTATCGGTTATACTTTCCTATAAGCATTGGATAATTCTTGGCGGCATAAATCACAAAAGAAGAAGTCATTTCCATATGCCTTTCTGCCTACAGTAGTTATTTGTGATCTCAAATTCATCTTCGATGTTGTATGATTGTCTTTTGTGAATATGACTTGGATTGGGTTAGCACGTGGAGGGATTCTATCTTTTTTCTTAGTGTTACCGGTGGTAGTAGCCTGTAGTGCCTTCAGCTCTTTGGTGAGGTGTACGGATTCCAGTGATAGGATTATCATTCCATTTGCCATTCTCCCAAGACGTAGACCAGGAGTAGGCTTGATTGCTCCAACGAAGTCAGCTCTAGATGGTGAGATGGCAAGATTGGCTCCTGAATCAAAAATAATTGGGAAGCATGCAGCTATCCCCCCCAGGATCATCGCAGATGGTGGTATTGAGATAGGATGTTCAATTTATTGGCATGACCCCAGACTATTTGATTTTCTTTATCGCTTGTGGCACGTTTGCATAGACCATGCATTAATGGAATTGTTTGAATTACTGAGTGTGCGTGTAGAACTTTCACCTGCCAGTTCCTTTTTAAAGCAAACTGTGCAACCATATAATACAGGTTATCCTTCTTTTCGGAGACTGATGTCGGCGGGCATCAAGATCTGGATAAGCTTGGGACCTAGCTTTCTTAACTCAGGTTGTGAAGCAACATGAGAAGAATATCCTCTATTTGGAATCGAAAAGAAATAGGGCTACAGTCAGAGTAGCACATCTTGAAGAAGAGAATAAGAATTTGAGAAGAGAAATGGATGACCTAATGCAAAATAGAGATGATGTGTTGGTATCTTATGGAAAAAGGAAGCTCAGCGGTGTATTCATACAATGTAGAGGCACTCATCAAGTCTTCACTGAAAATGCAACATCCCAGTATGCATGGAATAGCGCACCAATTGACAGTACTGATATTATTCGAAGTGTGGCAGCAGTGGGACGAGAATTTCGTTTTCCATTGGATGTTGAATTGTTGGATATTCCAACTTTGCTTAATGACAACAACAACACGGCACTGATGACTTGCCTTTGGAGGAAGCAGGCACATCTTATATTAACCTTAAAACTAATGCAAAGTCAATCTCAAAGATAGTTTCTTTTATTGTATATGATTTAGACGACTAATATATTTCTACCAATCGTGACAAATCTGTGATATGACCCACAACCTGTGTGACTTGACTCACAACCTTTGTGACTCACTATTTTGTTGTATTTAGCTCTGATATCTTCGAAACATGAATACTAGAATAGAGGAACAGAAACGAGGAGTGAGTAGGAGGAACATTAGGTTCATGGAGGGAAAAACAAGAGCAGGATCAGTGTCGAAACAGGGGGTTAGAATCTGACAATGGGAAGACTATTTTTCTGAAATTTCTTTTAGTAACGATATCATAATGTCTACTACTGGATCTGAGATGACTGATGATACACCTCCTTTTGTGGTGGAAGAAGTAGTTGATACGCACCTCAACCCAATCCAATGTTTCAATTTACCAATTTCAGATGCTCCACCAAATACAACATCAGGAATTGGGTTTCCATCTGGGTCAGTGACAAATATCCATGATGGGATTCTTATTTTGGCCTCAGGTTCTTGGTTAGAAGGTTTGTAGAAGAATGTTGTATCATTTATCTTGAACTGAAAGATAAGAGGGGATGAGTGATTTGAAGGAGAGGTTCTTTTGCGGTCGTGACCTTGGGCCAGTCCGCATTATGCATGTATGCATAAGTGTTGTCGTTCATCACTCCACACTTCGTAAAGTATTGAGAGATTTCTGACTTGAGGGCAATCGCTTTCTCATCATCAATCTTAAACTTCTCGATAACGAGAGGAGTGATCAATGTTGCAAGCGATGCTGCATCTGTACACTGTGAGGCATGGAGGAGTCCGATGCTCTCAGGTGTAGCAGGGGGTATGGTACCAGCACGGTTGGGAGTCTCATAGGATTTCTCGATAGTATTCGAGAGATTTCTAGCAACGCTCATCAGTAATCACAACAGACTTGGAGGTTTGTAAATGGTTTCTTATTGTCTTGAATGCTGAATAGAAATTTAAACCCTATGATCACTATCAGCTCTCTCCTCTGCTGCCAAGCAACATGGTGGTGATGTTCTATATTGTTTTTGCTTCCCTGGATACAAGGTAGCCGTACCTATCAGATCTGGTGATGTCATATTATTCAATCCTCTTGTTACTCACTCTTGCCATCAATGAGAGAATTGGCTAAGTCTACACCTTCAGATACAGAAATAGGCCAGCCTCTTGCTTCCACATACAATTTTTGGAGTAGAGCCTTTTCAATGTCTTCTTGTCAGAACAATGCTTGAAGGGAGGAATTGTTACACTCCATGCAGTTCTTTTGCTGGGTTCTACATTTAATGATGATGAATTCCCATCAGCTACCTCCATTCGTCAAAGAATTCTTCATCTGTGGCTTTTAGATTGGGCAATCATTAATGTTGTACTGCTCGATATGAATTGGAAAAGGAGCTTCTCTAGGCTCTTCCACTGTGTACAAAGATTTGTACTCAGCTCGAGTCAGCTCTAGCTCCTCTCGCAATGGCTTCAGTGGTCTAGGACCAATGCTGGCTGAAACCATGAAATATAAAACTTTGGTTGCATCAAACAAATGGGAAGCTCCAACAGAGCAAGATACCCAACTTCTAGCCTTAACTGCAAAGCTCAAACAAACAAATGAGAACTTCAATAAATAAAAGCAGGGCAAGAAGCAAGGTTGGCACCCAAAAGTACATCGTGTTGTCGCTATCACTGATATCTTGTCTGACCTTCACCCAATGAAAATGACTGTAAGCCTCTTTGTGATATCTCCAACAAAGTCACAGGAACCAAACGTAAATCCGATCCATTGATTCCATAGCTGCTCTAAAAACAATTACATGTTTTAGTCCATCCTATGTCGGATATATTGTCTATGATGCTGCTTTGACGCCAACTGCAAGGTTGCTACCAGTGCAAAATGGTCGGTATCAAAGCGCGGGTTCAGAATTTGACAATTAGTATTGGACCTTTTGCTATCGGAGAGTATATGGTCACAAATTGATCCGTATAGTGCATTCTCTCTACTCTGTTGCCAAGTCAAGTACTTATTCCATTTCTATCGGTGCACTTCTCAGGGTTGGAAATTGATTTTTTTATGTTTTGCCTGGCGACATCGACCTCATTTGTGGACCCTTAAGGTGGATGGAAGTACCAAAATGGACTCAAGCGAATGACGAATCACTCAAACATGTTCCATATACCCCTCAGTGATAGATCTAGTCTATATTCCATTTCTATTGGTGCACTTCTCAGGGTTGGAAATTGATTTTTTTATGTTTTGCCTGGCGACATCGACCTCATTTGTGGACCCTTAAGGTGGATGGAAGTACCAAAATGGACTCGAGCGAATGAAGAATCACTCAAACATGTTCCATATACCCCTCAGTGATAGATCTAGTCTATATTCCATTTCTATCGGTGCACTTCTCAGGGTTGGAAATTGATTTTTTTATGAAGCTGATCGTAGCAAGCCTAGTGTTTGTGTCGCCTATAATGAACTTCACAAGTTGCCCAAGGCTGACCGCTATAAAGCCTCTCGCACCCTTCATCCATCCTCACCATCAGGAAAACTTAATGTCTTTAGTAACATTGTTTGGCCAAAAGAGGATCGCATCCGCCTTCACCGAGACGTTAAGGGTAATCCCGCCTTCACCGAGACGTTAAGGGTAATCCAGGTCCTGTTATTTGGGACTCAGGAGCAAGTGTTTGTGTCGAACCAACCAAGGATAACTTTCATTGTTACACTAAGGATGTCGACATCAAGAATCTGAAGTCACTTACTAAGTCTGCCACACCTGTGGTAGGCATGGGAAAAGTCACTCATTATATCAAGGATGTCGATGGAAACTTACGCACCTTGCAGTTGAAGACTTATCACGTTCCATCATCTAAGCATCGCATCATTGCAATCAGGAAAACTTAATGTCTTTAGTAACATTGTTTGGCCAAAAGAGGATCGCGTCCGCCTTCACCGAGTATAGGCCTGAGATTGACGTTTCAGGAGAGCTACAACCCAATCAAGCCTCGGATTATCAATCGTATATTGGGATCCTCCGATGGATGGTTGAGCTTGGTCGCGTAGACATATGCTGTGAGGTATCTATGATGTCGTCACATCTTGCCCTTCCTCGTGAAGGTCACTTGCAAGAATTGTATCACATGTTTGCTTACGCTACTTTTGTTCCAACAGGAGCGGCAAGGACAACAATAGTAGCGTTTTCGGCATGCAATGCTGCTGGAGTTGGCAAAACAGTTGAAATGCAAAGCTGCCCTTGACTATACTGATTCGGCCAATTGTGAGTGAATTCCATTACCGCACCGGGATAGATGAATAAAATTTCAGGTTCTCTCATTTTGTTGCTGTGGTTCAGAGCAGTAATAGTCTGTGCAGTGGCATCCGTAATGAACAGCAAGGTATCCGTGCAGGAACTCAAAGTGAGGTCACCAAAGGTAATAGACTCCGCCCCCAAGCGGTTTTCCATTAGGATCAAATCTGCTTTAAGAGTTTCAAAAGAAGTTTCTGGAGATGAATCAAATTGCCCCGCGCCCAAATTTTGCGCGCGACCATTCTTGAGGATTACATGATCCTTCAACCTGGTTCTCAAGTTACTTTCCTTTTCTCAAAGAATCATTCCATCTTAACAAGCACTGCATCGAAAGCTAGAGGTCTGCAGAACCTGTTCAAGGCTGCCATTCGATTCAATCCTTTTCAATGGGATGACAAAGAGACCGTTCACAAAACCTGGTCCACCTTTAAAACCTACTTCATCACAGCAATTAAGAAAAAGCACAAGCACACCACTGGTGACACTGGGCATTCAGAGAGGATAGCACCAGTTGCCAACCAAGTGTTGTCTGTGCAAAAGTAATCTTTGCGTTGGTGTGATCCTATAGTATATAACTGGGAAACGCATTTGATTCATTGATAGCATTGCATAGCTTTAGCTTGTAGTATTGATATCAGGATGCCTTTATTGAAAGAACGTTCCAGAGTTGCTTTCATGGGTCAAGAGCTGGTGGTATCAGGAATATGGATTGCTGACAGTGATGACCAGCAGGCGTCATGTGTGGAAAGCCACCACCGCAAAGGAGATGGTTAACTTCCACAGAATCACAGGCCTGACTTCATAGTTCTAAAACTAGTTGGTAGTGCAGTCGACATCATGTGCATGGTCAACCCAAAGTACAAGAAGTTTGTTACTCATGAGAATGGTAAAAGGGTCTTGTATCTACAACTTTTGAAGGCTCTATATGGATGTGTACAATCAGCTTTACTCTGGTACGATCTATTCACGAATACACTCAAGAATGATGGATTTGAGTTAAACCCGTACGATGCATGCGTTGCAAACAAAATTGTTAATGGCAAACAATGTACCATCGTATGGTATGTTGATGACAACAAGATCTCACATGTCGAAGAAGCCGTAGTGACCAAAGTCGTGAAAATGATAGAAAAACGATTTGGAAATCTCTTGTCAGCAGCCTTGATTTGTCGGTATTTAGTATACTTCGAATTACCCCAGCTATACTCGATTCCCTCGCCTGCAATCTTGTAGTGGTACTTTGGTGACTTAAATCCGTCACTTTTCTTTTGGGAATTCTACCAGCAATATCAGCAGCAAATCTTGGGGGTTGCAAAAGGGAGTATTGCAGCAAATGACATTTCTTCAGGTATTGCCCCATCAATACATTGTCGCCGAGGGGCTCTTCGAAGATCAGGAGGCTCGACTATCGTCGCAGCATTTGCTGCTCTTTTCTCATCTTCAAACATGTTTCTGAACAATTTGGCGTGTAGAAGCAGTGTTGAGTGGAATGTCTGTCTCTTACTTGCAGCATGGCGATAGTGCAGAAGAGATGGATAGTTAAGTTCTCAGATGCTACGATTGGTTGTGGAGTGATGACTGTTTGGAGCCAGACCCGAAGACCCAGAAGAAGAGCCTGACCCACTAGTGGTTAAAACTATGGGAGAAAGTACTAGAGCTAGTCTTGGTAGAGCTTGGTGCTGAAGGGAACCTTTAATCTTTCTGTTGGCGACATCAGTTATTGTTTCTGTCACGGCACAGGAATGGGGTGGTGATAATTTCCACCCCATGGGTAGACACAGAGGGAGCGCGACCAGCGGTGGTTGACCCTCGACAGTGGGGAATAGCAAGGCTAGCTTCGGAATATCTTCAAGAATTTCATCTCTAACATAATTCCTCTTCTGGAATGATCTCGTGTTGGGGGGTACTGCTGAGGATGAAGCCACACTCCTCAACAGTCAGAAGGGCCACCATAGTACTAGTGTTCACTAGCTCATTGCAGCAATTTCCTCTGTCCTTCCTGTATGTGGCAAGTGGGAGATACAAGTGTTTGTGTCGAACCGACTAAGGAGAACTTCCATTGTTACACTAAGGATGTCGACATCAAGAATCTGCTCTCCACAGTCACTCTGCCAGCATAGCAGAGTCATTTTCTTTGCTCGAGAATGATGGTGTCCAGTTCCACATGGACAAAATGAATTGTAGTTCTGACGATGTGACAATGTCATTGTCGATGCTGGTACCATTGCATTCCATTCATGATACCGCCAAGTTCCATCCTAGTGTAACAAATGGAAATGTTTCCATAAAATTTCTTGGATACACTAGGGATATTGTGCATTCTTTTGCTGTTGCAGAATCAAGACATGCCAAATATCTTGAAGATCCCCACAGTTGCTCCTTAGTCAAAGTTCGCCTAAACCTCCTCTCATTAGTGAAGTGTCCTGCAGATTACCAAGGCTTTTTGTGGGAAAATGCAGAGAAATCATTTCATGGAAAATACTCATCATCCCTGCCCCTCCTCTGGTCACCAACCACGGCAACCCTATGCAGACCACCATCTGTTCCGGTCTCCGTCATTGCCCCAACTCCTACCAACCCACCGATTACCATACCAAAAAACAATACAAGAAAACAAAAAATTGCTAATAAACGCATGTCAGTCCACCTGCCTCCCCTTCAAACGATAATGGAAGAAACTCTTGACGACGAAGAGGTTACTCTGTTTATGAGAGAAATGCATTGCACAGTCTTCTAGTGTTGGATTATTTGGCGGTGTTGTATCCTCTGATGCTACGTGACATGGTAGCATTGGACCGTAGTCGCTTGCTCAATCTCACCATGAACGAACATGTCCTCCAGGCTGCTTACTTTTTGTGCACTATCCATAACACATGATTTTAGCTGGAACGGGGTGCTAAACGGAAGGAGTTTATCAACAACGGTATCCATGCCTCATAGCAACTCTTCAGTTCAACAAGGAAGGTCACTCCTCGGATGTAAAGATTAACAAGAAGACCCCAGCTACTTCCCCCTGTCAGAACTGTGGAAAGCTAGGCCATTGGGTTCCTGATTGTCCATCACCTCGTAAGAACGTAACCCTTGGTGGTACTGGTACTACTAACCCTAACCCTAATCACTCCAGAACCCAAGGTGGCGGAGGTAGCAGCAACATCAACCACTATGCAGGGTGCATATTGCCCGTCAACCAAGGATCAAAGATATTATTACTGACACACTCAGGAAGGATGCAAATTTGTCATATTATGGGTTGGCAACCAGGGATAGTGCAAGTTCAGTAACCAAGCTCGTTCACCAGTGCCAGTAGATGAAGCATCCAACTTGATATTTAGGATAGGTTTGGCCTGAGGTAACATTGAGAACCTTGCGAGATACATCATATGGCTTGACCTTGATTGAAGACCAAGACTAAAATTACGGGCCGATCCTTTGGACTCTAACTTTGAGGACTCACCACTGTTTATCAAAGACTCAACCATGAGCTGTCCATAGTCCAAAAAGATCTCAGGTGGTAAGTCAGTTAGTGTGAGTCGGGCATAAGAGAAGGCAAACTCAGTCGAGGTCCAAGTCACTGGCGGAGAGCACAATGTCAAGACATAGTGACCCCCGTAATCCCCCAAATCCACTGAATCTTCCCACTAGACAAGGAAAGGATGGTGTCCCACACCCATATTGTGCTGACGATCCTGGATACCTCAGCTACTACCCTCTTGGATTCAGAGGCTGCCGGTGGTACAGATCATATTGACAGGAAGGAATGCCCTAAGCAAGGACAGCCACAAGCTGGAATCGAAATAATGGTGTATGATCGTTGCTTGTGAAAATATGATGGACATTCCATAATGGGTTAGTCGACGACTGATGGACCCAATCTGAAAAGGATCCAATAACATCGTCAATGCACAGCCATTCGATCGCTGAAACTCTGGAAGTATTGAAAACTTTAGCAGTGATGGGTTGTGGAACTGAATCTTGACAGAATAAGATAGGTGAGGGTAATTGACTCTGATCGATATAATTGACAGGGTCGGAAAAGATTGATGCAACCATAGCCGCTGGTGCGGTCTGATGCTGGAGAAGTTTGTTGTAAGATGTAGTGACAAAAGCACTCGTGAATACCAGAGATTGAATGTCAACAGGGCCAAGATTGTTCCATATCATGCTGGTTGTGAAGAAGATTAAGATCGTCCTTTGACTGTTGAATTATACCGTTGTGTTCAACTATTCAATTTTCTAGATCTATCACTCTCAACTGTTTGTTTATTTCTTCAGTGCCGCCAGGATCAATTTTGAGTAAAATTTTAGGAACCATGTCTTTGTATATTTGGTAGTTGGCTGTCCCTAATCCGCAATGGAGTAAAGGAACGACAGTGTTGGTTGGGCATAGTAGCGCACTATGCTACTGGATTCTACCGGAGTCGGGTAAAGTATTATCTAGAACTAACATCGTAAGAGTCACCTTTTACTCGTTACACAGGATCCAGACAACCAGGAAACCATTAGAGACTTCCATACGAATCTTGAAAAGAATATTGGAGCAGACGAGTTCTGTACGGACATGGAGAACTTCGACGCATTTGTAAATGAGGATAGTATCCCAGCACCAGAAGATTTAAGAAATCCGTGCCAGTCTCCCTATCAATCCTATATGCATCCTTTACCGTCTTAGGAAGTTCAATCCCAAACTTATGAGAAGTTCTCCAATACTTAGACTGTACCTTACCGATTATCTGATCCTGTCTCTTAAGAGTTTCCTTTACCCACCACTTGAACGCTGGTTCATCATCTATTTCGTTAGCAACAGCATACTCAGCCAGTTCCAACGGATGTGTAACCTTTCAGTCAAGAATGTTTAGTTTCTTTTACCAAAGACTTTCAGATGACGACCTTGACAAGTCTATCCGTCAACATTCAAAGGTTTTTGCTGATAGTCTCTACAAATCTGGGAATAAAGCCAAGTCCTTCAGAGGTTCAGTGATAAATGTTGGTACCGGTCTTCAGTCAGCCTCAGCCCATTCTCAGTATCTTGCCCGACATTGCATGTTGCCCCAATCCAAGCCAATTCCCAATTTCAAAGTTGAAGAAACTTCCCTCACCCCAAATCAACGGATCTCCTACCTCGACCACTGTCATTCCCAGCAGCAATCATCTGGGACAGCGGAGCCAGTGTGAGTATAACGAACGATAGAAATGATTTGTGATCTTCAACAACAAGAGCAGCCTATCTGAACTGAAAGGCTTTGCCAAAGATGGGATAAACACTGTCGAAGGTGTATTAATTATATAATCATTATTACTATTAATTATCTTATCATTCATCATTAGTAATAGGCTATCTGTACACGAAGTCCAATACAAGTTATGCAGAAGGAAATTCTCGTCCTACTGCTGCCATACTGCGGATAATATCTGTACCATCAATCAGTGCACTATTCCATGCATACTGTGATGTTTTCGCATTTTTTGTGAAGACTTGATGAGTGCCTCTATCTTGTCCAGCAATGGTTTGGGTCTTATTTAAAAACCGATGATAGCGTTCCACACTGTTACCCAGTTATACTAAAGAATAGGTAGCTCAAGTCTCGGATCACGCCTTTTTGGGGTTTTTGATAACTGTGTGACAAAAGGGCTTTAATTGTAAAAGATAACAAAATAAACCACCTTGATCCTATTTCTATTAGTATTGTAGACCCACCGAATATAACAATAGCAAAAGCGGATACAGGAGCAACAGCACATCTACAAAAGATGCCAAGTCTGACAACAATTTATCAAATTATAACATCATTGATACACAAAAGGAAGTTACCCAGTCTTCTACAGAGCTAGGTAATAAGAACTGCATAGCATTTGGAAATGATGGAACCTTCATCAAGCTATTGATTGCTTGGGTAATCTTGGTGTCATTCGTGGTAACTCCAAATTTGCCAATGTAAGCGCACCTACATTGTCCTCCCAGATAGTAGTGTGCATTGACACAATATCTTCATTTCTCACATCCAGAGCAAGAGCCACTTCCTTCAGCAGATCTCGTAAGGGAATTAGAACTCGGCAGACTGTGCTCATGGCAATATATTCTGCCTCCATTTCAGTAGGGCAAGCATCCCAATACGGTTCATCAATCTTCTTATTTACTTTTCCAATGTACCTCCTTTCGCTTGTATCGATGTGGCAAATGTCTGATGCTGAAATGTTCCCAAATTGTCTCCACGCCTCAGAGATATCATTAACAATATTTGCAATGTTATTTTCAAATACATAGTTACCACAATCCTTCCATGCCTTAGAGACATAGCGGATCATTCCAGCAATGCCTCCTTCATATCATACCTGGTTTCCTAGATGATCAAAAGTGATAACACTCACATCAGTGGGTATGTTAGCAGCGGCAGTTTGGCGTGTTCCACCATGTCCAGTGGTTCCTCTGGATTCCTTTCCTACAATGCTAATTTATTTGAAATGATGTCAACCTCAAACTTTGCTCCAAGATGCGCCAAAGGATGTGTTATTCTACCAGATCAAAATTGCTTAGCAATCCATGTTTATTATATTGGGACGCAGGATGGTGTACTGAAATATGTTCAGTACACTGCACCACAACATGGATAGAAAACTCTTCAAATCAACTTGCTGACAATACATTGTACAATCTACCGCAACAATGTTCATCTCCGCAACGAGAAGTAGCCCCACCAACCGATTGGTCGTGGCTCACCAAGAGAACTAGGAACCTTTTTGTTTGCAAAGATGAAGATGATCATGATGCGCTAACAACTGTGAAGCGTTATGTTGCAAAATTATCCTCAGCAATCAATGATATTGATGGGTACAAATCAATCGTTGAAGTTTGATATCTTGACTCCATATGAGATTTGTGGTTCCAAGTTGTACACTACTACTCCTACCTAATCAGTGGAGGCTATCTAGCCTCATGGCAAGATTTTGGGTTGCGTGTTGTATGACTTTGGGT
>Ga0306864_1000459_pt1 | contig 19034 bp, 14 predicted proteins | sample AntRauTorckE5430_FD_190448 | JGI IMG/M metagenome (GOLD analysis project Ga0306864, IMG submission 190448) | Saline lake microbial communities from Rauer Islands, Antarctica - Metagenome Torckler E5 #430 (v2) (version 2) | ecosystem: Environmental > Aquatic > Non-marine Saline and Alkaline >...
CAAATTCTTCTGTGAATCATAATTCCCAAATTGAAAATGAAGTTAGGACAAGACCGAGAGGAACAACAAGAATCATTGCTTATCGCACAGAAGTGCAAACTCAACAACCAAGTCAGCAACAACCGATACGGCATCAACTGGCACCTGCATCGCGTTGACTCGCAATCTAGCGAAGAATCCTTTGAAACGATTGCTCCTAGTATAAGCGCAACTTCAGCCAGCTCCTCCGACGCTGACGATATTATGACAAAGCGCACAAGTTTATCTCGGCAAGACTGTGACTTGGGTGACAATCAGAGCTCATCAGTTCCACTAGAATTATCTAATGCAGAGGATGGGGATAATGATTATTCCGACGTTATATCTTCAAATGGCAGTATATACAATGAAGAAGAGAAGCTAACAGTTCCAGCCAATGTATCTCTCTTGTCAAATGGAAGTCACAAAAGTGACAATAGCGCATTCCATTCTTTACCATTTGACGACTGGGAAACAGCTGATGAGTTTGGGACGGAACACGAGAGAAACTACCCAGAGGACAATTCCACTGATTCCTTTGGGCCGCTTGGTCAGTTTAATGACGACGAACCAGATGACCCTTGTTCTATCTATGATGTCTCTGATGAACTTGACCTAGCAAACCAACAAGATGGATCACCGACGGCATATCAGGAGCAGACATCCGGAAGGAAGGCACCATTTCATCAACCTTTATCCGTATACATCAAATGTTCAACAGACACGCAAGCAAAGGCCACCCCAAGGCGGAGAAGGATAGCTCTCAATATGACAGATCCTCAATCACCACCAAGGCTCTATATTCACAATAAATCAAGACAAGCACGAGCCGTCATCAAAAAGAAGAACGCTCAAGCTAAAGAAAAGTATAGTATATATTTAGCATATCGTGCTCGGAGAAAGGCTGCAAAGGAACTACGCAAGTCTCCCATTATCGTAATTCCTTCGAATCATCGACTCAAGATCATGTGGGATATGGCAACAATCGCTCTCACCTTTGTATCGGCATACGTTGGACATATATATATTCGGGACAAATCTACCTACGAATGGGATTGGTTTGTTGTCTTCACTAACTCATGGTTCTTTGTTGACCTTTTATTGAATTTTTTCACGGAGCATCGGACTGCAGACGGAACAGTTATGAAGACTGGAAGGGAGGTTTGGGGACGATATCTGACGACCTGGTTCGCAATTGATGCCTTGAGCCTTCTTCCTTGGGAGAGGTTGTTTCTCAGGCCAATTATTCAAAGGCAAAAGAGGAGAAATGTTGTTGTCAAGTGGTTCTTCCGAAGCAAGGCTGTTGTTAAGGTAACAGTGAGTTCAAAATTTTACCTTTGCCATTCCATCACGTGCTTTAGTCACAAGAGGGCATCATTCTCACTCTTCAAATCATGGTTTACTTCACAGCGCATTCTAAAAGGACGGCACGTAAAGGCTTTTGGAAAACTTGCACAAAGTACCAAGAGAGTTGGAATAGGAGGAAAGAAACTTCTTCGACTCATCATCAAATACCTCCCCAAGTATATTCTATTTTACAGAAATATGAAGGGCGTCCTTGTTTTGAAAACATTACGGCTGATTCACGTTGTGAAAAAAACACTCCGTGGGTTGAAATCTAAGGATAACGAAGATGACAGGGATGACGAAGAGAGCATTGGAACTATTGATTTGACTGAATTTGATGCCGATAGTGATATGAGTGACTACTTTGATGATCAAAGTGAAATTGAAGGAGACGATTTTGAAAATAGCTCTATGAGTCACTGTGCCTCGGGAGATGCGGACTATGAAAGCTGTGTCGATGATGAAGATTACGATTTTGACATTCAATGTACAAATATACCTAATGTGCAGAGGACTGCACGCACATCGTGACACCCCACGCCTTCCACAAGTTCGAGAATACAAACAGTACTACAAGAATATTTTTTAAGTAATATTGCGTTGGAGGGAATGTATGCCTTCATAATTCTAGCAATGGGCGGTTTAACATCTTATTCAGTATTACCTACAATTGATTCATCCCACAAACTTTTGAAAATATCGGTTTGTTTGTACTGGCTTGTTGTACCACTCAAAGTAGTTTCAGTTGTTTTCCTTACTCTCCTCTTCCTCGATAGCTCATAACCTACTACCTTGTAGCCCCTCTCTTCCTTTCTCTTTCCTCTCATCTGGCTACACTAGCTTCGTACTTCCTGCTGGCTTCGCAGCTCGCAGCCCATCATACCCAGCAACTAGCAACCAGCAATATGCCACATATCATAATATATCATACCACATACCACGCTCTATTTTGATAGCATATCGTTCACCTCTTCATCAGCATTTATTTCCAGTTTATAACAATTACAATGGTGAGTTTCAAAACTGATAATTCATGCAGGGACTGGAAAATTTTGGACTTTCCATGCTGAACAAACATAAACGCATTTACATTGAAGTGTCCACTGTGTGTTTGAAAAGAGTGATCTCTAATACGCTTATCAGCTACCTGTTGAAAGCGGTCAGCACATTTTTACGATTGAAACATCACCTCACAATACTTCCTGTTTGATTATCATCACTTTAGCCCGCACCACGCGCTCTCCGCAACAGAAGCAACAAATTCGCCAAGAATGTCACAAAGAGGGGAAATGTACCCGCAAAGAAGTCCACAGATGAAGAAGTAGAAAGGAAACTCAACCCTTATATGGTCGCTATGTTTGTTTTCTTGGTAGTTGGATCTAGTTTAACATCGGTCTTCAAATTGTTTCAGAGTACGCCTGATATCCCCAAGGATGAGTAAATATTGGTGATCATCAATGGACACTATTACCGTGTTCCCAAAACTCTTTATTCTCAATACATTTACGCGAAGACTGAGATAAACCATACTAGGTATTTCTATTTGCAACATGAGGAGATGGGTAACGAGAATTATTGAATAGTTGCTTATAAATTGAATACGTACAAGACCCTTCGCAATAGTTTGCCCTAGGTACAAGAGTTTTTTGTAATACAAGTAATCAATCACACTTTACGATCCATAATCCAATGATGGTGCATAATTCTTTACCTTTATTCTAGTTTTGAGCTTGATCGACATCAGCGACATTCTTGTTCATCTTATACAACCGAGGGAGAGAGGAAAGAATTTCATTTTCTATTCGCAGAGTGTAGTATTTGAGCTTTGAGCGTTCCACATCAATGCAACTTCTACAAGCAGTAGACACAAATGCTAATATTGAGCAATCATTTCCTTTGTTCATAATTGCATTCTTCACCAATGGCATAACTATGTATGGCACTGCAATTTCGAGATGAAGAAGAAGTTATTTGATAAAACCGATGTAACAAGAGTAGATATTTTGAATATCCCTGTTGAAAATGATATTCCTAGATTCCGCTATGGTAAATAAAATGGGTCGTGCAGCCGTGCGTCGTGCATCGTAGGCATCGTGCACAATGCACAACCAAAAATCAAGATCTCAAATTCCCATGAATTGAAGCTTTTTCCTAATTGACCCTTGTACCGATATAGACCCATATAGAGTAATGTTTGTTATCAAGATGTTTATTTCTGCCCTGACACCCACGCTACTACTCATGTTCGTCATTGGAGCGCAAGCCAATGTCGTTGAAGATATGATCACATGGGTGCAATCGATGGGAGGTTCATTCAGTGAAAAAGTAGAAATCAAGAGGATGGATCCGGAAGATAATTCCTCTCCTTATGGTGTTTATGCCAAAGAAAATATCGAGGCGAAGGAGAATCTCATGATCATTCCTCATGAGTGCTACATCACGATCCATGATGTTGAAAATATGGATGTTGATTATGGCTGGGAAGAAGCCTACCACAATAATCTTTGTAATCTTGCACACAAATTAATGAAAGAGATGAAGCTTGGTGAAGAATCGCAGTACGCACCTTACATTGCTTACCTCCAAACACAAAAACGCGGTCAGCTGCCAGTGAATTGGTCCGAGAATGGAAAGGAGGTATTGAAACAATTTTATCCGGAGGGTCATAAAGTGGTGAGCTGGATCGACCAGAATTTTAAACAAAAGGGCTGCATTGGAGACGACCCCTTTGAGGAACATATGGTAGAAATGACTCTACAGAGATGTTTTGATGTTGCGCTAATTCCAATTTGGGACATGGTATGTGAATTCGTTCTCAACTGCCTTTATCAGATCTAAACAATCTCATTTCAAAATCCATCTTTAACTTTGATAGGTGAATCACGACAATGGTCGCATCAATACTGAAAATGATTCCATGTACGAAAAAGGAGGTCTCACAGTAAGAGCATCAAAAAATATTGAAGTCGGCGAGCAGATTTATGCATCATATGATAAGTGCGTTGATTGCATGGGAGTCCAATATATGTGGGGAACGAGTGATATCTTGAAAGATTTTGGTTTTGTAGAGAACTACCCTCATCGTTATGTGGATATGGACAATGACATTTGGTTTGAAATTCACAATGGAACTGACGGACTTTCCTTAGTAGGAGATGAGCGCGATGGCGATGATGTTTATACTTATATTACGGATATCGCAGAAGATGGACTTGAAATTCTGGAACAGGAGCTTCTGCGTGTGGCACGCGCAGGAATGCGTCTTCACAAACACCGAAGCAATATTCCTGACCACGAATGGCGCACTATGAACGAGTTCTACGTGGCACATTCAACTGATTACATCTTTGTCATTTCCGAGGTCAAGAAAGTGTTGTATGGAAATGATGAATTATAGAAGCACAATGCCGACTATATGAAGTAATGCACACTGACATAGCTTCGCTTGCCATTGGATTGCAGTAAAGCCGCATTGGCGACTGAGCCAATCTGAATAACACTATTTGTTCCCTTGTTTGCGAAATTATTCTTATAATATAATGAATAATTTTCATGAATTCAATTGAAATTTTAACTTCGTGCCGAAATGGTGTTATTTTTGAATGGTATTCTGTCCATGCCATTTGGCAGCACTTGTCGCAAATTGATGTTGATCCTATGCTCGGATAGGAATTCAGCAACTGCATCCACATCAATTTCGGGAGTGATCAACTCGCTCAAGAGAATAGGTTGAATCCCAGATGTAGACGCTTCATTCATCTTCATGCACTCATCATTCCAAGAACCCATTTGCGACTTGTAATGAACCCCATCATCACCATCACCATCAACATCACTGTCCACTGTCATGTACTCTTCCAACGATGGCCTTGGCAAAACCACTTCTTTGGGAATCACCCTCGCCATTCCATGAAAGCAGAGCCTACTACCCCCTGCCAATAGCATGACATCCCCAGGTCTCACCAGGATCCCAATCACCGGCTCCTCCTCCTTCGATTTTCCACCCAACAAGAAGACAGCGGGCAAACCAAGGCTAATGGAAACAACAGGTTTGGTACGGTCCAATTCTAGATCATCTCGATGACCTCCCATATTTGACTTGATAGAGTAATAATTGACAATCGATGCAGATGCCGTGAACTCGTTCTCGTTTGAAGAATCTTGATCATGTCCTTGCCTTTGCCCCTGTGGAGGAGGAGTCGGCGATAGTGATGGATCCAATTCTGCGAATAGAGAGCCCAAGGCCGACATGATGGGTGGCATGGGCGATTTCATGTTTTCATTGTAGGACCGCGTCGTCCAATCATAATGGTATCCTGCTGTGGCCCACGAAAGTTTATCAAATGATTTATAGTATCTAGCAGTACACACACTTTCACTTTCACATCCTTCCTTCTCTGTCCTTGCCCATTGCTTCTTTCTCAATAATCTCTGATCTTTCTTCCATAGGTTCCACATGGACATGGAGACCGTCTCTTGATTATCAATTTCGTTCTCCTTCTTCGGCACCAAATCAATATTGGTCCGATGAGGAGCATTGCAAAAATCGGTGAGAGCCTTGTAAGCTATATCAGTCTGCATTCGTTTCGAAAGAGCTTGGGGTATATAGACGAATCCAGGATGAGTTGTTATACCAAATGTTGGCCCTTGGTATCGGCATTGATATCGGTCATGGTTATGAGGAATGATCCTTGGATCAGAGGATGGGTTACTAAAGTCAACCAGATCGTTGAGGTCACCGATATAGTTTGGTTCTTGAGGCCTTCGTCGATGTCTCTCGTATGCGACTTTGTAGGATTTGGTCATGGGGGATTTATCATCTGATTCAATTTGCGATTGATCTGCTCTTGTTGTGCGGTGGTGCACGCGTAATAAGGTGCTGTACTATTGTACTGTAGGCGATACTGGTAGTACAGTTGTAGTACCGGTAGTACAATAGTTTCAGTTGTCTTGTGTCCTTTGTCCTGTGTTTTATGAAGTTTCATTTTTCATTTTCATGTTTCATTTTTTCGCCCATCGGACAGCCTCGGAAATGTAGCGCGCAAAATGATTCTGCCGTCAGTGCGTGCGTGCCTCCTCCTCCTCCTCCAACAAATAATAAATAATAAAACAAAAAGTGATTCGTGTTTGTTCTCCCAATCCAACAATAATCCAACAAACTGCGTCATCGATCGGATCATGACGGGACCTCCATTTTCAATCGAGTGTTAATACTGGTCTTGTATAGTAACTAAAAGGCTTTTAGTCTTGTTTATCAAAATTTGAATGCACCTGTTCAACCTCCTCATCAAACCTTGAGAGAGACTAGACCACCCAACAAAAAAACACGAACGAGGAGGCAAGTGAGGATAAGGATAACAAAGAGGGAAAATTCAGATTGGATCGTGATCCAAAGGTTGCAACGGGAAAAGGAATTCATTCGAAGCAATTACATCTTCAAGAATCACAACAAACCTCTGATCGACTGAGCATTCAATTGGAAAGATACAACAACAGCAATCAAGCAGCAATCAATCAATAGCAAGCAAGCACTTGGTGCACCTCTCCGTGAATTAGAATCGCAAGTATCCGTTCCAGATATTATCCACTTTGCAAAATAAACACGATCCTCACAGACAGCAGACACGTCTCGATCTTTCATCACATTACACAAAACTGCCCACTTCCTGCAAATTGCTATTGCCACTCTGATCGCTAACTGTCTATCGACTATTGTCTATTGTCTATTGCCCACTGTTACGGACATCTCTCTATCTTATCTCTCATCGCTAGCTTGGATCACTCACAACAAAAATGGTCATGGCAGAAACTCAACTCAAAGAAATTGCTGGACAAATCAAAGCCAAAGTAAACGTTGCAATCACACACATTAAAAAGAATACATCTTCCACGCCCATTGATCCCAACGCCCACTCCACGTCCCAGTCCTCTGCAGACTCCTCACCGACGGAAGAAAGGACGCTATCTGCCGTATTCCAGGCACTCTTTGCTTCTTGCACAGGAAACAACTGGAATGATACTGATGCCCCTCCTCCTGTCAATTCCAATGGCAATATCAATATCAACATCAATACCAATAATACCAACTCTAGAAGTAATAATAACAGGCATCCCACCAAACTTGGAAAAAAGGCAAAGTCTGCTCTTCACAATCTGCAACAAAAAAACTCGGGTAGCAGGGATGAATGCCACTATGCACAATATTACAGCGATGATCATGGAAAAGCGGCTCGAGCTGTTCTCATGACGAGAAAACGGGAAGAACAGGAACGTCTTGGTCAACGACAAAAACTCAATGAGATGAATTCCAAAGCCAGGCAAGAGGCTGGAATGAGGTTTCAGATGAATGGTGGGGATGCAGTGAAGAGAAGTCCGAACAAGGGCAAGAATACGGAGCAGCATCGGGAACATATCAGGGTAGGCGGAAATCATCGTTTGTGCGAAGTTGGAAATGGATTGAATCGTTCCTCGGCATCGGAAGATTCAGAAAGTGCTCTTTCGTATAATTATGATGATGGAATATCGGCGATTAGCGCTCATACATTGGATGAAATGGCCAAGGCGGATATGATATTTCAGAAAAAGATTGGGATACCGAAAGAAGAGGGGTTTGATGTCACGCTTGATTCGACAGGGAGTGGGGTTGCTTCGACACCCAGTTTGAATAGTACCGCAGACAGCAGTGATGCTAGTGAAGATGTTGCAAAGATTCAAGATCTATTGGAGGATCATAGTGCGCACAAGTTAGATGTGAAGGCGCATCCGGTGGGGGGTCGGGGGAATAAGTCAATGTATCCTGTGCAGATGGCGAGGGGCTCAAGCGGGGAGAAAACCATGTATCCTGTTCAGATGGCAAGACCTAGGAGTCAACGATCAGGCGGGTCAACAGAGTCATCTACTCAATCGGATCATTCCGAGTGGAAAAATCAAGATGCTAAATATTGGATGCAGGTTGCGGAGGAAGATACCAATAGGGATGGTCCCGTAAGTGAAAGGACGAGTATGCTATTTTATTGTTTTGGAATTGTCTTTTTGTGTGCATCTGTGGACTCACATGTTTATACTTCTCCCATGCCATTATTCATTCATCAATATAGTCAATCACACCGAAAAAGGAACGTCATCCCCATGATACGTCAATTCGCTCTGCAGGCTCGCTGTCCTTTTCGAAGAAAAAGAAAGGTCGCAAGTCTAGAACGCCTAAATTGTTTGGAAGACGAAAGAAATACTTGGTATGCGATGATGAAGAAATTGATATATAGTTGCGCCATCAGTAGTCTTGGATACTGCGTGTTGTGTACCAGTCGCAATTTGTTTCTATTAGTGCGACTATGGATGAAACTGAATGAGGAAAGGATATGTTTTCCTTTCCCACAACAGTAGTAACATCATGCAATTATTCGAGGCAAATGTAAAAATGAAAAGCTTCTTTTTACTTCATAATCTATTGTTGTTTATTTAGTTTTAGCTTTGTGAACATGTGTTGGGAGACAAAGAGCTGGATAATATTACTGTGTGCATGCTACAATGATGAAGTACCACCAAAGTTTGGCAATCATTCTAACAATTAGCTCCACATTATACAACGGTTCTACTCTGACGGGTATTTCTTTCAGACTACAAACTCATTATCAGCTGAGGAATCATAGTCTTTGCTTTCAGGATCTGGATTCAACTCAACAATTCCCAGGTCAACAAGAATATTGAACGCACGTTCACCAAGTTCCATGGCACCATATTTTTCGGCTAATGCCTTTTCTACGTCAGGAGCTTTTGGTTGTTGACGAGCTTCAGCAATCGCAGCTTTCTTATCAGCAGCTGCTTGTACGATTGCTTGAAGTCTTTCTTTTTCTGCAGTTTCCTCTGCAATTTTTGCATCAAGAATTGCTTTTTCCTTTGCCTCTGCAGCGGCTGTAGAGGTTGATCAAATTTGTCAGATGTCAGACATCTTTACTGAATTCTGTTTTTTTCATTGAGAATCTTTAAACTTACCTGCAATTTCTTGAAGTCTGGTCTTCTCAGCTGCTTCGGCAGCAAGGCGCTCCTCTTCAGCTTTTCTGACAACTTCAGCTGCAATGCGCTCCTCCTCGGCTTTCGCAGCAGCTTCGGCAGCAATACGATCCTCCTCAGCCTTTACAACTGCGGCTTCGGCTGCAAGACGCTCCTCCTCGGCCTTCGCAGCTTCGGCAGCAATACGATCCTCTTCTGCTTTCTTTGCAGCAGCCTCGGCAGCAATGATTTCGTCAGCAGCTTTCTTAGCTGCAGCTTCAGCTGCAAGACGCTCCTCTTCTACCTGCTTAGCTGCAGCTTCAGCTGCAAGACGCTCCTCTTCTACCTGCTTAGCTGCAGCTTCAACGGCAAGGCGCTCCTTTTCGGCCTTCTTAGCAGCCTCGGCAGCTTCAACTGCAAGGCGCTCCTCTTCGGCCTTCTTAGCAGCGGCCTCGGCAGCTTTCTTTGCTGCAGCTTCAGCTGCCAGACGCTCCTCTTCTGCCTGTTTAGCTGCAGCTTCAACTGCAAGGAGTTCCTCTTCGGCCTTCTGAGCAGCAGCCTCGGCAGCTTTCTTTGATGCAGCATCAGCTGCCAGACGCTCCTCCTCTGCCTGCTTAGCCTCAGCTTCAACAGCAAGGCGTTCCTCTTCGACAATCTTAGCAGCAGCCTCGGCAGCAATACTTTCCTCCTCAGCTTTCTTTGCGGCAGTCTCAACTGCAATGCGTTCTTCTTCTGCCTGCTTAACAGCAGATTCAGCAGCGATGATTTCCTCTGCTTCTTTCTTGGCCAGTGCTTCGGCAACTATACGATCTTCCTCTGCTTTCTTTGTGGCAGCCTCTTCGTCAGCCTTTCCTGCATCTTCCTCTAGCACTGCTGCTAGACCCTTTACTTTCTTCTTTTTTTTGCTTTTCTTTGGGGTTTTACTGGCACCAAATCCCTGTCCTACTGCAGCTGTGATACAAGTTTCAGGATAGAGATCATGTGTCAATTAACATATAGAGCGAGAAAGATTGGAAAGTCAAACAGTACCTACATTCAGAAGCTTGTAGCTTAGTGAAAGCAATATTTTTCGATATGGACCTCCCGAAAGACGTGGAAAATGCTTGAGTTCCCACAAGCATTGACGACGCAGAGGTAAGAAGGAGGGCTGCTTGATGGAATCTCATGGTAGTATCGATCAGTGGCTTTACTTCTCAACAGTTCAAGTGTTTCCTGGGTATGTAGGAAGTAGGAAGTAGGAAGTAGGAAGTAGGAAGTAGGAATGTGGATGAAAAGAGCACCACACACCACACACACATCAAAACGTCTGCTATTTTTTCGCCGATCTTTCCAGCCGTGTCAATCAACAATTTCTACGCGGGAGAACGATGTCCGGGTTTTTTGTTACCAATTTTTAGGGTTAACGTGGCGCGCCACGTTAACAAAAAGACAGGCCTATTAATCATAACTTGAAGAGGATCCACATTTGAACATTATTCCAAGTATTTGTTCCTGGATTTGTTCCAATGATCACACAATTTCAGAATTCTCACGACATCAAAATGAATTTAATCCTTGCAACTCTTCTTACCTCCGCTGCTGCTTTCGCACCTTCCCAGGTTGCACAGACCTCCACTGCTCTCAATGCATTCGAGTCCGAGCTTGGAGTTCAGGCACCTCTTGGATTCTTCGATCCTCTTGGACTTCTTGATGATGCTGACCAGGAGCGTTTCGACCGCCTCCGTTACGTTGAGGTCAAGCATGGACGTATCTGTCAGCTTGCTTTCCTCGGAAACATCATCACCCGTGCTGGATACCACCTTCCCGGAAACATTGACACCGCTGGAACCCAATTCGACTCCATCCCCGATGGTTGGGCTGCTGTTGGAGCAATCCCCCAGGCTGGACTTCTCCAGATCATTGCCTTCGTTGGATTCCTTGAGCTTGCTATCATGAAGGATGTAACCGGAGAGGCTGAGTTCCCCGGTGACTTTCGTAACGGATCTCTTGACTTCGGATGGGACACCTTCGATGAGGAGACCAAGCTTTCCAAGCGTGGAATCGAGTTGAACAACGGGCGTGCTGCTCAGTTGGGAATCCTTGGACTCATGGTCCATGAGCAGCTCGGAGGAACTCTTCCAATTGTTGGAGACATGTAAATTGTTCGCAATTGCATGATTCAAAAGGTGATATTTCAATTCTATATTGCACCATTTGAACGAACTTGTTATCACAGCTTCGCTATCATTACGTAGCTATGTTAACAATTAAGTGTTCTTTTTACATTTAAAAGTCGATCATTCTCAACTTGAAGTTTGTAGATTGTTGAATGAGTTACCGGTAAACTGGCGTTATGTTCATACACCTGAAGTCAAACCAAAAACCAACCAATCCACATTATTTATTATTTTATATCAAGAACAAACCTTACAGCGCTCAACTACAGTCAACTCCTCAACTACCCATCTACTTACTATTCAACCCTTGTCTACACACATACTACTGTATATACTACGCGATCACATAATAATCAGTAACCATATACAAACTAGCACAAAGTAATTCGAAAATGTCGGGAGGAATAAACTATTCCAAATGGGATAAAATGGATTACGGCTCCGACGATGAATCGTCAGGAGCCGAAGAAGAAGATACACCAAAAGTCACAAGATTAGATGCTCCAAGTGCAGTCACTTTCTCCTCACAGGGCGTCAACGTAGAACCATCATGTCAACAAATATCGGCCACTAATTCAATGCCAATGGTGAACGCTAAGAATCCTGATGGAAGAACACCGCCAACGAATGAATCAGAGAAACAATTGGCTCGTAGAAAGGCAATGTTGATAAAGAATGGATCTATCTACATTGATCCAGAAACAAAGAATGAAGTGTATTGGTGTCAAGATCGTAACGAGGCAATCCTTTCTGTACGATATGACCACAAATTCATTTTGAGTAAAGATATTCGCGTACATGTTAAAGGATCATTAAATTACGAAGATAGGCATGCAGCAGTTGGTGTTGACTCTGCCATTGATGGGGTCGAGGGGAGTAAAGGAAAGGTGGTTATATCAGCAGTTATAAATTCTGAGCCTTGCATTATATTGCAAGGATATTTGGGCTACCCAATTTATTTTTCAGAGAGCGAGCTAGAAGTGGATTGGGAGATAGATGTCACTGATCCCAACATGAAACTGATCCGTGTAACTCTTCGCAAAGCTGTTCCTATGCAAGGTTTGACAGTTTGGTGGAGTCGACCGCTTTTGCATTTTCCAGAGATCGATGTCGTTGCTGATATTGAAGGAAGAAATTTGACTTCTAATGGCAATAAGAGCGTTCCCGGCGAGAAGACCAAACATGACAAATGGAAACAATCTTGGGAAGAAGCACACAAGATGTTTAGAGAAAAGGTCAAGAACATAGAAAAGGAAGTAATCGACATTTGAGACGATGCTGAATGAAGACTAAGCAAATATTCATCAATTAAGCATGTCGGAGGCGTCATTCCTACTGAACATAATATATTCGAGGTTCATCCATAAGTTCATTCTCTAGCTAGTATGATCAGTTTGCAGAGTGTGTTGTTGCTGCCGGTTCATTGCAGTGCTGCATGCTTGATTTTTGGACTGCATCCTGAATGTTCTATGCAAGAGAAAGCAGTCATTGCAGGTTTCTGCGATGACATTAATGTTACTTGGTGTTCTTGCTTGCTTGTAACAATATTGTGGCTCGTTGGGTCAAAAGGAAGTTGATCATAGTAGCGAAATGGGAGGACTGCTAGAACCTTTAATCTGGTTCGCATACCTTGCTTTCGAAATCGGTCTATTACAATGGCATGTGATGGGTTTTGCTTTTTAAAAGAATCTATTAAGCCTACATGGAAACACGTTGACCTCATTACGCCACTCATAGAGAGATGGGATAAGCTTTCATTTGATGACAAAGTGAATCGCGTCAGATGCCTTTACGCGTACACTAACAGTCCTTGAAACAATACATATACTGATAGACACTGTTGGCAAACCAATTGAACAGAATTTCATTAGGTACCATCTTCCTGTTGGAAGGAACGTGATTGCGGAGCTTATTCCCTATGCAGTCATGTGCCCAGCTCTCGGAAAGACTAGGAGACTCAGTAAAGATTTTTTGGCCAGCTTTTTCAAAATCTTCTTTGCTCTGTTGGAGACTCGGCCAGTGCTTTTGTTAACAATTTTTGCCCATGTACTTTTTTGAATGCGGCACATTTTTTGCAATCTACAACAGTACCATCAGATACGGATCCACATTCAGAACACGATTTGGGGCCAAGAAGAGCCACCTTCGATCCTTGTTAGGCCCCTTCCGGAGAGTTCCAGGCAGGCGGCTCTACCACAGAGGCGCCAATCTCAAAGAGAAGATGTCGAACATGTGAAACTTTGCTGAACAATATCTCGACATTGGGCTCCGATGCGAGATGTAATTGGAACAATCGCAAGGGGGGAATTAGAATAATTGGCATGAAAAGCCGGAAAACGACTGAGATCTGGGATCGCAAGAGGCCAAATTTGTATTCAACGCCTTTTTCAACGGGCGGGCGTCAGTCCGCGCCCTATTGTAAAGTCATTGAAATTTCAACTGCGTGCTCGTCGCTCGCTCAAATTTCTAAATTTCACAGCTTCTTGTTTCTGAGAGTTCACCGGAAGTCTTATTGCCATTGGGTCGTATTTGAAGAGAAACAGATTGGTACATTATTGCCACTTTGGAAACATTGGATCATACACCAAACCCAAAATATTTCAGGAGCTCGACGAATCACTGCATCGATAATGAGATTGGCTACAGCAATGGATGCTATCCGCAAAAGCGCTATCATCCTGATTGCAGTCATGCTCACATCCAGTCATGCATCATTAATCCAAGAATCAAACAATGGCGTTCGGGGGGCTTCCAGTGATGCATCAAGAATTTCTCCAATGCAACGCATTTATGGACTTGAGAATGCAGCTGTGCGAGATGCAATTCATAAAATAGAGACGGAATCAACACACTACCGTAGAACTGGAGTCCTATCTGACACGTCTCATGAGGTAGATTACCATGCTGGACATCCTCTCAAACCGAATCGCAAGCTTGCAGAAGGAGATGAAGTTGAAGATGAAGAGAATTTCTTTAAACCCATGAGAATATCATTCGTGACGGAAGCACTAGATAACACACGATCAGCAAATAATGGTGCCCAGATTGATTTCGTGAAGGAGAAAGTACTCCCGCGCATGGGAGAGTTTTGGACCGAGGCTTTGAATGTAGTTCCCGTTGGAAGTAATGATGGTAAACCTCTCAAGATTGCTGCTGGAGAATTGGCACAAAATGTGTTTTGCGGTCACGAAGATTTTACCCGGGTACCTGCATCTCACATTCAAAATGGAGTCGCAGAAACGGATATGATTCTTTATGTGAGTGCTGCGCCAGGTGCTCAGTTTTGTGGACCGTCGACTCTTGCGGTAGCCGTGGCTTGTAATTTTGATCAATTTGACCGGCCTACCGCTGGAGCCATCAATTTTTGTTTGGCACAAATTGACTTGGACAGTGAAGGGACTACTCATCCCAGCATCCTTCAGGATAACGTGGATGTAGCGATTCATGAGGCTGCCCATGTTTTTGGTATGTCTAGTAATTCATACAAGTACTTTTGGGATGCAGAAGCAGTACCTCCGGCCCCACGAACACCACGGCCAATAAAGCCATCAACTGTAACGTGTGTTAATGGAGTTGAAAGAACTTTGCTTATGCCAGATGAAAATACTTTAAAATTCTTAACTGCAGAAAATGGAGTGCGGTATGCATCTATTGTAACACCAAAGGTCCAGGTCGTGGTACGAAACCATTTCAATTGCAGTGATCTTGAAGGAGCACAGTTAGAGAATCAGCCAACAGGGGCAAGCTCTTGTACTGGTGATCATTGGGACGAGAGGCAATACTATCCCGAGTCTCTATCTGGAGTTATTTCTCCGACCACGGTAATCTTGAGTCCTCTGAGTAAGTTGATGGAAAGAAAAGTGTCAAATTGAAGATTTCAAATCGTGAAATGATGAAAAAGATAACAAATGAGCTAACCTTCTCTTCATTCAATTTATATTAGCACTTGCCTTGTTCGAAGATTCTGGCTGGTACTCGGCAAATTTCACCAAATCGAAGATTATGCCATGGGGACATGGGGCTGGGTGTGACTTTGTTCGTAAGCCCTGCCTTGTACAGGAACAGGATGGCAAAACTGTGGTTCCTGAGTATGGAAAGGGATACTTTTGCACTGAATCTAGTCAAAGAGGTTGCTCTCCATCGCACTACTACAAAATGGGTTGCAACCTTTTGGATTACAGCGTGTACATTGACTCTCCTAATCCTCCTTCATATTTTAGTTACTTTTCTGATGAAAGTCTGGGTGGGTTAAAGCAAGTTGACTATTGTCCGGTATTTGGATCTATCACCAGGAGCAATGCACACGAACTTGATTGCCGTATTGAAGGCAATAAACAAGCAGTTAGCTTTTATGGAGAACAATTTGGTGAAAACTCAACTTGTTTCGAAAGCACTGGAACTGCTGGCAGCGATACAGGTAGATGTTATGAATCTAAATGCGACGTCGACATTCGGAAGTTGCGAGTCAGAGCCCACGACGAGTGGGAAATTTGTGAATTCGATTTCCAAGTTATTGAGATCGACGCTGATTTTCAGGATGCAACATTAGCTTCAAAAATTATCTGCCCTAGATTAAGCAGTGTATGCCCGAACTTGTTTTGTCTGAATAACTGTGCAGGTCGTGGAATATGCGACTGGGACTTTCAAGATGAAAACGGAACAGTGAGACCAAAATGTAATTGCTTTGATTCTAATGATACAAGTGTGGCTTGTTCGGAATCGCTACCTCTTGATGGCAAATATATCCGAAACGAAGAAGGCTTAGCTGGTAGATTGCGAACAAAGTTTTTTGATCCACTAGTTGCTGTTTTTACAGATAACCCTGACGAATGGGAGACTGGAAGTTGGATTTGGGCATCGGCTATGCTAGTAATTTTCTTGTTATTGATGTTCTGTGTGTGTTCAACATTCTGTTCAAAGAAGAAGAAGGGAAGAGGTCGTCCGCGAAGCGATGACAATAGTCAAAGAAACCCAAGGAGAAGTGGAAATGCTCGTCCTAGAAGGGGGGAGTACTATGACTAAGGAAAATCTTCTAATTACGACACTAGGACTGGCCTCTGTAGAAGTTCTTGTAAACCTATCTGGAAATGAACATACATTCCTTGTCTTGCTGAATGTGATAGCATCAAATTTCTTCATGATAATGCAAAGTGACTAAGTCATAGTTTTGCTTTTCAAAAATTGTGAACCTGGGATCCAAATTACAACATTAAATATAGAAAATGATGAAAGCAAAAGAAAGTTTCCAATCCAATGCTTTTCCCTGACTGATAATACCTCTAAATTTTAGTTTTACACTAATATTGCGTAAATGCAAAAAGAATTGATACGTTTCATCTAAGATAAGCAGCGATTGACGATTGAGCTCGCTTACGTTCTGCATCTTTTGTTCCACTTGAATTTGAACCGGTCAGCGATAACAAAAAGAGCGAAAAATTCTATTCCGCTTACAACATGGGATCACGCGTCAGCTGTCACAGGGAGGACGTAATAGCATTACATCCAGAGAGTGTGGTCGATATTACGTCCAGAGAGTCTGGTCGATTTTATCCCTCTTCCTATTCTTTCGCCTTTGGACTTTCTTCTTTTTACCCTTCAACCTATCCTGTGTGTGACCAGCTTCAAGAGGAGAAGAACTAATACGGTTGATCTTCTTTTGTTCTTTGATCCTTTCCCTCTTCAATTTAGGCGTTTCTCTGGAGTTTTGTGCCATGCGCATTGTATTCTTTGATCCATCACGCGTCTTCTTCGACGCTCCGACAGTATATAGAACAAGTGTTTCAGGAACACGTACACGGTATTTGTAGTCAACGATTGATTCCACTCGCATTGGTCGATCATTGAGGAGAAAGCGAGTGAAGCGTATGATGGCGGCCTTTCGTGAAGAACGTCAGGATGGATGTTAGAACAAATCAACAGCATTTTTACGTACGATAATAATAGCCTACTATTAAAACTGCTTACCTCCTTCTCTGCAATTGTGGGGAAAGTTACAAAGCCATATTTCATCGAAGAGGAGTTTGGTTTGCGTGCAATGCTGGCAGGCAGAAAATTTAGAGCGCTAGCTTGCTGGAAAAGGGCTGAAAGCATGTCATCCGTCACAAATTCGCATAGATTCCCAACAAAGACAGTTGTATCAACCATACTATCTGGCAAGTCCACCATCTCGTATCGCACACCCCCTCCACTTTCGACGAATTCTTCCATCAGATCTTCCTCTCTGTCGTGATATAGCAGTTCCCAAGACTGGCGAACATGATGCAATTTGTTTCGAGAAATCGCATTGGGCAGTTTATTCTTCTTACCAATGATCCTCTCGTTGATGGATGAGATTCCAGCAGGACGAATCATTATCTGAAAGGCAGAGATTCTAGTAGCAGACGCTAGAACGAATGCTGATACAAGCCTCCTGCATCCCCATATCATGCTGGATGAATGTTGTCCTGTTGCTGTCATTGTATGCTGCAATGGAAATGTCTATTGCAGAGGATGAACTAAGTGGAGTGCGCCAGAACTTTGAAATCAAGTAACAGTTGAAGTGCATTCTTGATGGGAGAAAACTGCTGATGACTGATGATGTTGATGGTGGGAGATGACAAGACAAGAATGATTAAGAATTTTGGTTTGGCGGGAAAGACGCAAAAGGGACGACGACGAACGACCACGGACCGACGACGCGACATCATGACAGACAGATTCCCGAAAAATCGCACAGACTCAGATGGGCGACTTTGGGCGAACAGCATCAAACAGTTCACAAACAGGAAAAATGAAATACCCTGCGAGAGAGATAGTTCTATCGGATTACAGTCGTAGAAAATGGGGTGTCACAACCTGATTATGGTGTTGTTTTACTATGAGGAGAAAGAGACTCAGAGAGTCGGATGGGGCTTGAAACCCCTACCAGGTACTGGTACTGTATTGTACATAATAAAACTCGCTTCCCACGGGGGCGTTATGTCTTTGATCATTGTAAATCTGGCAGTTGCTGCTTTTGTTGAAGATTTCTTTCAGAAGCACTACAAGGATCAACTAGTACCCCGAATTCATTGCAACAATAAAACAATAACAAACGAAATGGACTCTTCACCACTTTCAAATGCATAAGATTGAAGTCCTCATTCTGAACAAAATGGATACATGGAACGTACAACACTGTCACAGTGGGTTTTGGTATCCTGAATGCACTGCATTGATAGCTGCAACAATTTTGTGAGAGAAATCTACGACGTCTTTAATAATGCTGACTAAAATAGACTAAAATGTATTCCAAGTTTAGAATTAAGTAGAATATTTGTGTCAATTCTATTCACTCACAAGATTGCTTTTCCAAGAATCCATTTAACGGTCGTTTGATAGACGACGATGCGAGACGACCGCCAAACATGATATCTCGCATCTCTATCTCGCTCCTCGCTCCGCCCGCCCATCATCACCTATCGACTATCGACTATCGACTAACGACTATCGTCCACACTTTTATTGTAAGGCACCAACCAGTCATACTACTTCAAGCAAATTAAC
>Ga0306864_1000461_pt1 | contig 19001 bp, 15 predicted proteins | sample AntRauTorckE5430_FD_190448 | JGI IMG/M metagenome (GOLD analysis project Ga0306864, IMG submission 190448) | Saline lake microbial communities from Rauer Islands, Antarctica - Metagenome Torckler E5 #430 (v2) (version 2) | ecosystem: Environmental > Aquatic > Non-marine Saline and Alkaline >...
AGTCTAGAAGCGATAGAGCCAATGCCTTTGTGGAGGAAACAATTGCTCTGGGTACATTGAAACAGTATAATCAAATCGAATCTAGATATGAAAACTTAATATCAACGCAGACCTAAACTAGAGCCATATTTATTTAAAAGTTTCATCATTTCCTCAGCAGAAATTTTACTTATCATTTCGATCTTTTCTTTGGAAGTTGAATCCCCTATTTCGTAAGTAATACCAACTGCATTATGACCATATAGCATCCAACCTTTCGAAACTGGTTTATTGCTATTACTCGAAGATTCATTCACTTCGTAATCAGGTATGTTAGCCTCTAAACCCTCGAACCATCCTTGAATAAAGTTTGGAAATGCAGTGCTTTTTCTTTCTTTATTTGTATAAAATATATCATACCTTGTGGAGTGGAAGTCAAGTCCTAAAACTAAATCTGCATCGTTTTCTTTAAGCATCTTTGAAATGAAATTAACGGTCTGTTTAATTTCTAGTTGATTATACTTCGACCAATCTCTATTGAGATCGATGCCATTAGAATTATGTCTCCAATGTCCTAAATCTACTCCATCAGGATTCAGTATAGGAAAAGCTAAAACCTGATATTTTTTTAGAAATTCAGTTGATAATTCAGACCCATTTAAAATGGTTTCTAAAAAGTATTGAAAAGCATAAAATCCTGTTACTTCAGGAGGATGTTGCCTAGTTAAGAGCAAGACCACATCTTTACCTTTGGTATCCCCAATACTTAAACTTAATACTGGCAAATCTCTTCCTAAACGGGTTGTTCCATAGTTTTCAAAGTTCACAATATCTGAATTTCTTTTAATAAGTTGTGAATACCAATTCTCAACGTCGCTGGATGTTTGTAATTCTTGTGCTGCAACAATTTGCGGAGTTTTGGTTAAATTGAGTTTAATGGTAACAATACTATCCGTTTTAAAAATATCTGTAGAATCAATAACAGACCAATACTCATTAATTTTTAATTTAGGAATGTACCTATGTTTGTAGCCTTCTGGATATTTAAATTTATAATAAAATACTTGGGCAGAATCGGCCCATGTTTTAAAAGCATAATAAGGACTATTATTAATTGGTTCATTTTCCGGGTTGACGATAACAAGAGCAGTAGTGTCATTCAGAAGTTTAAAACCATTTAATCTTGCTCCATCAAAATTATTACTGGCATAAATATTTTTTATATCCATAAAATATGTTTTTTTTCTTGTTTTTTGATCTCCTTTGAACTAGTATCTACATACTCATCAAATTGAACGGTATTATCCTTTTTACAACTTATAAATAGTATAAATGATAATAATAGAATGTGTTTCAAAACCCGTGATTTTACATATATTGTACAATATTATATATAATAATAGTCTTTCGGGCAAACCAATTTTTATAAATCGGACAAACCAATTATGCATTACAACATTAAAAATATCATTTACAGTCAGGGTTATATTCTTGAAAAAGAGAAAAATGACATTTATATTAGCTTGTTTAATTCCATCAAAAAAGCAATTATAAAACATATATTGGAGTTTAATTTTAATCTTCCCCCATCAAGAATTCTTGCTAAAGATCTTGACATTTCAAGAAGTACCGTTATAAAAGTTTATGATTTATTAATGCTAGAAAAATACATTTATTCAGTAAAAGGCTCTGGATATTTTGTTTGTGATGTTAAAACAAAGAAAAACAAATTTAAATTTAATACTTGTAGCAATAAAGGGATTTACCCCAAAATCTCTAAAAGAGCTAAATCGTTTAATAAGCATGTTCAAATAAAAAAAAAAGTTGGAAATACCATTGCATTTAGGCCAGGTCTGCCTCCCTTAGACATGTTTCCGGTTGGGGTTTGGAAAAATATTTCTAATAAATATTGGAAAACTGTTAGTGGATCACAATTGTCATATTCTAATAGTACTGGCCTTAATTGTTTAAAACAAAACATTTCAGATTACCTCAGAGTATATCGAAATATAATATGTCGTCCAGACCAGCTTATCATTACCACAGGGTCTCTTCATTCCTTATCACTTATAGCTAATTCTTTGATTAATAAAAATGATGAAATTGTTTTAGAAAATGCTATTTATCCACAAGCCTACTCGTTATTCAAAAGTTTAAAAGCTGAAATTATATCTGCAAACATTGATAAACACGGTATCAAGATTAAAGAGATCAATTGTAAAAAACCTAAGTTAGTTTACACAACACCATCCAATCAATATCCAACAGGAGTAAAAATGTCCTTAAAGCGAAGACTTGAAGTCATAAAGTGGGCATCTTCGAACAACTCCCTGATAATTGAAGATGATTACGATCATGAATTTAGTAATTGGGAAAATCCTGTATCATCTATTTTTGGTTTAGATAATGAAGACCGGACAGTTTACTTAGGAACTTTTAATAAATTATTACATCCTTCCATAAGAATTGGTTACATGGTAGTTCCTGAATTTTTAAAACACTCTATTAAAGTACTCTACGAAAGTTCGAGTAGATTTGTTTCTCCTTCCACACAGACCATCTTAAGTTATTTTATAGATAATGATTATTTAAATAAACACTTGCGAAACATCATCAATGTTTCTAAAGAAAGAAAGTCATTCTTTTTAGAGGAATTTAAAGATAAATTTGAAAATGAAATTAGGGTTCAACCAAGTAATGGAGGCTTACATTTAATCGCAGAAATGGATACAACAATTAATGATGTGGAGATTTCTAATCATTTTAGAACTAAAGGTATAATTGCGTACCCTTACTCAAATTATTTTATAAATAAAAATAATAAAAATGGATTAGTTATGGGTTATGGGTCTGTTAACAATAAAATTATCAAAGAAACTATTCAGAAAATGCATTATGAATACCGAAAGATTTTGAGATAAAACTAATAATCCTTTATATCCTCATTTGGCTTTTGCTCTCGTTTTCTTGATTAAGGGTAATTATTGCCACTTATGATATTTTTGCCAGACCTCTTTCAATCATTTGATTATAACCTCTATTTCTGTCGGGAGGGCAATGCAGATAGCCAGCACAACGGTAGTTATGATTATTCCAGTCTGCCAACATACAGTAAATTAATTTTGATTTTCTCTATTTTGATTTTCAAAATCACAATTTAAGACCGTTGCAGGATAAAAAGCCGCAAATAAATTATTTTATTAGCCTTATATTTCTGTATATCAGTGTTTTAATGCTTATATTTATTTTATGAAAGCATACCATAACCCCACTTTAGCAGACAGTATTTGTGATTTACGCGCAAGAAAGAAATGAACTACCTCGATGCAAGCATACGAGGCATTCGAAAAAAAATCAGAACAACCTCATCTGGTCTTTTTTATGTAGCACATCATATTCCTTATCCATTCCCTGATCACGAACGTATTTCGATATAGTACTCTCATTCCCAAATTTACTCGCAGTATTCACAAAATAACCGCTGGACTAAAAAGCTTCACTCCATAATATTTTCTTTATTTCCGGATGCCTTTGAAATATCTCTCTGGCCGTAATACTTTTCAACATCTTTACTGTTGACGTGGGACTTTTCATCGGAAGTGATTGCAACAAAAAATGAACGTGATCCTTATCAGTACCAATCTCTAAAATGAATATCATAGCGTTTTTCGATTTCAAGACACACCTCTGCCAAGGTTTGATCCACTTTTTTGTCAAAAGCTAACCTTCGATACTTTGCAAGAAAAACAAAATGGTACATAAATACCGAAACATTATGTGATTTGTGTGTATATTAACCTCTCATTTAAAGATGTTTAATTTTAGGCAGCATATTTGATGCTCTCATGTTTAAAATATTTTGCTACCCTTTCGCTATCATTTTGAAGCATTTTCATATGATTCTCTAAATTTTCTTCCATTTTTTCTTGTGTTTTCGGTGCCGGTTTATCCGAGAGTCCATACTTTAAATCGCAATTCAGATATTCATCTGGGTTTCGCTCAGGTGAGTATGATGGCAGGTAAAATAGTTCTATGGTTTCGCCATTTTCTTCCACCCATTTCTTTACAACTTTACTATGATGGACTCGTAAATTATCAAGGATTAAGAATACTTTGGTTTCTTGCGATTTGACGAGCTGTTCTAAAAATTGAATAAATACATCTGAGTTCATATTTTCTTTATAAATCATTAGAGGTCGCTATTTAAGTACATATTAATTTGGAGTGATATATTTTTGGTTTATCCATCATTCTAGAAATAAGGTTGTGAAAGATGGTTTTCTTAGTTCTAGACCTGTTCAATCGGTAACAAAATTCATCAAAATATCCATTAATATGGAAAGAACTTACATATGAATAGGTAGTTCTGATCCACGATTTGATTTGATGAATCATAGTATGTAAGATTTTGAAGTTTTTCCCACTATTACTAGGTATCTGTTCGATGCTATATTCAGTAGCTATGGGTCTATATCCTCGCCATAGATCCGTACTTATATTTGCTTTTTTTGAGATGTGTTTATCAAATATTGGACGTAGTTCTTTAGCAGAAAAGTCATTTATTTGATTCACATACATTCTTTTTACTTTTCCATCATCTGTCAGCTCAAGGGCTACCACAGCCTTTTTTTTCTTGGTATCATAGCTTCTCCCAACCTTGCCATCTTCTTTTCCCCCTACCACAAACTCATCTACCTCAACTCGATTCACCATTAGGAAGTTCTCACTAGACTTCATAGAGTTACGAACCTTGTACATTAACATTCGGGCAGTATACGGTGTAATGCCTAGTCGTTTTGCCAAGTAGCTTGCTGATAAACTACGAGTGGTAGTTGCCATTTCAAAACAGATGATAAAAGCCTTATCCAGTCCGAATTTCACTTTATGGAAAAGTGTGTTTGCTGAAGGTGACTCCGTATGGCTGCATTTATTGCAGGTGCGATTATAATTGGTACGGATTTGACACGAAGTATGTCTACATTTAACACATTTGAAACCATTTTTCCACTTGATTTCTGATAGATATTCCTTACAAGGTTCCACCGAATTGAACCGAGCATAGAACTCTTGGGCATTTTGTCCTTCAAAATTAATCATATAATTACTATTTTAAGTGCTTACAAGATACAACAAGTATGAAGTTAAATAGCGACCTCTATAAATCATAAACTGAATCAAACCTTGATTTGTAACTGTAGAAATCATATTGATTGAAAACCGCTTCGACATATGTTTTTTAACAGGAGTTTTTCCTTTTGGAGCATAGGAGCGTCCATGATGATTATTGTTTTTTACGCCCGTTTCATCACCCCAATGGATCGTTGCCTTCTCTTGTTTTGCCTTCTCTTTTATTGCTGGATATTCTTGCTCTAACCATTTTTGAACTTTTTTGGAACATTGTTCATAAGCTCTCTTTTTTGGCTTTTGAGGTGTGAATCCCCAAGCGTTGAGATAATTACCGACAGCTCTTCTTCCGATTGTAATACTAAACTCTCTTGCTATCAAATCCCTTACTGCCCTTGTAGTCCACAAAGCATAATCTAACTTTAGTTGATCGGGCATTACATCAATAATCATTTTTTGAATTGCGGCTTCTTGATCTTTATTGAGTAGTTTTCGATCTTCTGATTTGACACCTCGCTTTTGATATGACAAAGATTTATCACCTTAAGACCGTTGCAAGGTAAAATCTAATAAATAAAGTTTTTAAATCACCTTAATCGTTTGTATATAAGGGTATTAAGTCTTATTTTTAATGTATGAAACTACAGAAACAGCCTACATTAGCAGACACAATTTGTGATTTGCGATCAAGAAAGATAAAAAGAACGTTTTTCAGCCAAATAAATACACTAATCGATTGGGATAACATCGAAGAGCTAATAGATACTGATTATTCTAGAGGTAAAAGTCCTGTAGGTAAACCTTCCTATAGCGGTCTACTGTTGTTTAAAATGTTTCTTTTTGAAAAGTTGGTATGGTTGGTATGGATTGAGTGATTATGAAGTAGAAGATCGATTGAACGACAGCATCTCTTTCAGTTATTTCTGCGGGATGAATATAGATGAGGTTGCGCCAGATCATAGCACCTTGAGTAGATTTAGAACCGCGTTAACAAAAACTAAAACTTTTGAGAAGTTATCCAGCATCATTAATGCACAATTGGAAGCTCACAACATCATTGCTAAAAAGGGGATCATAGTCGATGCTAGTGTCATAGATACCTCACTTCGACCAAAAGGAAAGACCAATCACAAGGTAACCGAAGATCGCAGCGAAGAAGAGGTAAGGGTAAAAAAGCAGTATGCTGTCAGTGTGGATACAGATGGAACATGGCTAAAGAAAAGAGGGAAATATCATTTTGGCTTTAAAAAACATCATGTGACTGATAACGAAGGACTTGTAATAGGAGTCTTAACCACTACGGCAAGTAAAAATGAGATAGCCAATTTAGAAGACGTGCTGGAGACAGTGAACATAGATTTACCAAAAGGCATCCCATTAAAAGCTGAGAGAAATTCTAAAGAGTCCAATAATAAATGTACGGAGCAAACCTATTAAAGCAATTTAATTACTGATTTACAATTGTCAATTAGGTTTATCTTTTAGTGCAAATACCTTAGAAAAAAATGGCTAGGTGCTTTAACGGCACTTATTATTTATATATTGATCTTCTAATCTGAGTACCTTATTATAATCTACAAGGAATCTTCCAGTGGTAAATTGGCAAGCAAAGTCGAGTACATCACCTTTGTTTATTAAATGAAAATCTCTTTTAGGAACAGGTGTTGGATTACATGTTATAGGTTGTGAAAAATCTTTAAGCCTATTTTTAGCAATTGAATTCACTTCGTTTTTTAATTCAGTTACAAGAAGAGGAGAACTTATTTTTTGTTGAAGAACATCATCAGTTAAAAATTCGATATCCCTACCAATCACTCTACCAGATCTGTTTATAAAGGAACTGTCTAACTTAAATTCATTTTTAAAAAATGTGTGCACATAAGCAATCTTAATGAAATCGGCATCTTCCTTTAAATCTAATGAGTTATAGTCTTCTCTCACTTTAGTCCTATCACCATTCACAAGAAAGGAATCTATAGGCATTTCTCTTATATCGTACCAAATTTCATGTCTTTGGTATTCATAGCCTTCAAATGAAGTTCCTGAGTCATCATTTTCTTCTATACATTTAACGTACATAGTCACATCCTTAGCGACATAGTGAAACCCATTTCTTTCTCTAAAAAAGGGAATTTTATATTCATTTTTTAAAACCCATTTACCTTGGTATTTATAACATGGATAGTTACAATCTGCAGGTAGCTCTTTTAATTTCACATATGGTTTGATGTATTTATTTTCAAAACTCCACTTCAGCATGTCATATCTAGACTTATCCTCAATAGTAACAGCAACTTTTTCTGAAGCGAATCCTCCCCAATAAAAGACTTGAAAAAGAAGGATTAGAATAACAAAAGTCAATATTGAAAGTAAAATGATTTTATTGGATTTAGGTTTTTGAGAAGACAAGATTGAATCATGGTACTTATCAATGCTTCTTTCCTTGACTAAACGATTAACATTCCGCAATGCCCTTTTAAACTCTCCTTCAGAAGCTGTATTGTTGATTAAACGAGAAAATTGAGAGTCACTATAACATAAATCTCTTGCAATTTTTGAATTACTTGTGGATTCAAAACTTTTTTTATCGGAATTAAAGCTACCATACATTTTTTCCAAAAGGCTTACAAATTCCTTGTGATAGTCTTTGTTTATGTTTGAATCATCCATATTTAAAGCAGTAAAAACTCATTAAAATCGATAAAAATCGATAAAATTTAATAAAACATCAATAAGAAGTAATTTTTTTAGAGATTTGATAAAAATATACTTGCAAAATTGAGTTTTGTATATCTAATTCAAAAGTACAATATATAATATTAATTATAAAAGTCAACACGATGAAATGTATTCTAAAGAAACTTTTTTTGTTAATGGCCTTTTTGGCAAGCTCTTTTATGTATTCACAACAAACCGTTACTGGTACTGTTAAAGACAAAAACGGACTCACCTTACCAGGTGTTACAGTTGTTGAAAAAGGAACAAGCAATGGGGTGGTTACATCTATGGATGGTGATTATAAAATCACGGTAACAATAGATAATCCTTCCCTATCCTTTAGTTATGTTGGTTTTAAAACTCAAACGATTAAGTTGAATGGCAGGGAAACTGTCAATCTCACAATGGAAGAAGACATCGAGTCTCTCAATGAAGTGGTGGTTACTTCACTTGGTTTTGAAAAAGAAAATGACGAACTGGGTTATGCCGTTTCTACTGTTGAAGGGGAGAGTGTGGCAGAATCTGGAGAAAGTACCTTAATCAACGGTTTATCTGGTAAAGCTTCTGGAGTTAGAATTTCTCGAAACTCTGGAGATCCTGGTGCTGGATCCTATATCCAAATACGGGGTGTATCATCTATAACTAGAAACAGCCAGCCACTTATTGTGGTAGATGGGGTGCCTATAAGTAATGATGTAAGAGGAAATAGCGATAGAAGCGGCGTAAGTCAAGAATCTCGACTCAATGACATCAACCCTAACGACATAGAAAGCATGTCTATTTTGAAAGGGGCTTCTGCAGCTGCATTATGGGGTACAAAAGCACTAGGTGGCGTTATAATGATTACCACTAAAAGCGGAAATTTTAATCAGCCGCTTAGTGTTTCTTACACCTCTACTTATTCTTACGATGAGATAAGTCAGCGCTATCCATTACAAACAAAATTTGGTCAGGGAGATAACGGATTTTACGATCCTAGAGCCAGAGACTCTTATGGAGATCTAATAGCCAATAGGAGTGGCGGACAAGATGATTTTAATACTACTGGTGAATATTATCAGGATCAGGATGGAAGGATATATTATCCTATCATAAATAAAAACTCCAGGCAAATTTACGATGACTCCAACTTTGATAAAATTTTTGATAATGGTCACTTTTTTGAAAATAATTTAAGTTTAAGTGGTGGAGATGATAAAAGCACCATCTTCTTCAGTTTGAGTAACCTTGACCAGCAAGGAATTATACAAAATAATTCAGATTACAGAAGAAGTTCTGCTAGGTTTAATGCCAAGCATAAATTCAATGACTTCTTGGATTTGAAGTTAAGTTCCACTTATGTGCAAACCAATTCAAATCGAATTCGTAAAGGTGCCAGTTCTTCAGGATTATATTTAGGACTACTTAGAAACCCTGCAGATTTTGATATATCAGGTTATCGCGGTGATTATTATTCTTCTCAAGATGCATCTCCCATACCAAACAGGCATCGTTCATACAGAGAGCCTTTAGGAGCAGATGATTCTCCTACTTATAACAATCCTTTATGGACCATTAACGAACAGGAGAACGAGGCTAAAGTCGATCGTTTTATTTCAAATTTTGAGATGACTGCAAAGCCAACGACCTGGTTAGATCTTATAGCCCGAGTTGGACTAGATCATTACAGTGAAAAAAGAAGTGAATTTTTTACACCCGGGTCTGCTGCTGGTGAATTTAGACCAGGCGCTTTAGATAGATCTCTGGCCACCAATACCATACTTAATATGGATTATATTGCAAGATCTAATTTTAAAGTTTCAGACGATTTTACAGGTACATTTTTAGTAGGATTTAATTACAATTCTAAAAAAAGAGTCGTAGAAGGTGTTCAGGCTAGAAATTTTATACAGTTTTTGGATGTAGATAGCGGAATTAGAGATGTGAGCAATACTTTGCCAGAAAACAGATCTGTCACAAGCTTAGAAGGCCTTGAAAGAACTACTGGTGGTTATTCATCCTTAAATTTATCAGCATACGAAATGCTTTTTGTGAATGCCACACTAAGGGTTGAATCTGCTTCTACTTTTGGAGATGCATCAGATAATACCTTTGCTTTCCCATCGGCTTCTGTCGCATGGCAGTTTACAGAGCTATTAGAGCTAGACAATACTATACTTTCCTTTGGTAAATTAAGAACCTCTTATGGTGAAGTTGGTATACAGCCAGGTAGATACAACACTTCCAATGTCTTTGTATCGCCATCTTTTGGAGATACATTTGGCGGTGATTTAGATATCAGTTTATTCGGAAATGGTGGTTTTGTACCAAGCGCTAGCCGAGGAAATTCCTCACTTAGACCAGAACGAAAAAAAGAAACCGAAGTAGGTCTAGACTTGCGTTTTTTTAACGACCGATTTAAAGTAAGTGCAACCTATTTCGATAACACGACAGAAGATGTACTCCTGGATTTCCCAGTACCAAATTCTACAGGATATAGCTCCATTTACGCTAATGGGGCGGAAATAGAAAATAAAGGTGTAGAACTAGATTTGAGGTATCAAATTTTATTATCTGATGATTACTCATGGAGTGTTAATGCCAATTTCACTTCGCTAAGAAATGAGGTCACAAATCTTGCCGGAATAGAATCTATTAATCTCGGAGGGTTATCTGCCGTAAATTCTCGTGCTGTAGAAGGTTATCCATTAGGCGTTTTATGGGGTTCTAAAATCTTAAGAAACGAGGATGGATCTATGGTATTAAATGAGTATGGTTTCCCTGTTCAAGATCAGGTGGAAGGAGTTATAGGTGATCCAAACCCGGATTGGCAAGGTGCTATTTCTACTAACTTCCGCTATAAAAACTTTAGTATTTCTGTGCTCTTAGAAAGCTTTCAAGGCGGAGATATCTTTGCCGGGACAAAATCTGTATTGAGTGATTTAGGGAGATGGCACACTACCGCCAACCAGGTTCAAGCAACCCGTAACTATCTAACCTCTACTGGAAATATTATCAACATAGGTGAAACCTTCAGAGGTAATGTAGCTGATTTTGGTGGCGGTCCTGTAGCCCTTACCGAAAGTTGGTATAACGGACGAGGTGGTTTCTTTGGTGGAGGTATCGATGAATTGTATATAGAAGATGCTTCTTGGACTAGAATACGTGAACTTAGATTAAGTTATTTATGGGATAATGAATGGCTTAAAAATAAAACCATGTTTGAGTCGGCTGAATTTTCAGTAACCGGCAGAAACCTGGTGATTTGGACAGATTTTGAAGGTAATGACCCTGATACTAGTCTTTCGGGTGTGAGTGCGGCAAGAGGTATTGACTATTTCAACAACCCGGCCACAAGATCATATCTTTTTAGCTTGACATTAAAACTTTAATATATATAATTATGATACGATACATAAACTTATTTATAGCAGTCCTTTTATTTAGCTCTTGCAGCGATGCCTTAGAGGGTATTAATGAAGATCCTAATAGTATTACAAATAGTTCTTATGGTAACATTCTCACAGGAGCTGGAGTTGGTAATATGCTTTTTCAAACTGGAGAATCTGCTAGAAGAGCTGGAATATTTGCAGGACAATATACAGGAATTGATAGACAACATTTGGGTTTCTCACAGTATAATGTAACCACAAGTGATTTTGATGGGCTATGGTATGATGCTTACGTCAATGCTTTTAGAAATGTACTTGTTACTCAAGAGAGTGTGATCGAAAATAATGTAGGAGAGGTAAGTTTGGGCATCACTCAAATATTACAAGCTCAGATCATTGGAACTATGGCATCTCTATATGGGGATATCCCCTTTGAGGAAGCCGGATTAATAGAAAATACTAATCCGAATTATCAAGATCAAAGCCTTGTTTATGACCAAATACAAGATATACTTTCTGAAGGTATCACTAACTTAGAGGCTAATTCCGGACGCCCAACAGCAGGCTCAGAAATTTATTTTGATGGTAATCCAACTTCATGGATAGAATCTGCCTATACATTAAAAGCTAGATTTTATATACATAATAAAGCCTATGATCAGGCTTATCAGGCTGCAACTAACGGAATAAGTTCTCTGCAAAACAGCATGTATGCTCCTCATGGAACGGCTGCAGACAACGCTAATCTAAATTATCAATTTTTTGAAATCCAGGTAAGACAGTCAGATCTTATCGTTTCAGATTTTATGATAAGTTTATTACAGCCAGGAACCGAGAATCCTATGCCCGCAAATTATCGAGGAAATAGCAAAACGGATGAAACAGCACGTTTTAATTTTTATTTTAACTCAACCAGTAATGGTTTCCAGCCCAATACTACCAATGGATTTGCTGCTCAAGACGCTCCTGCTTCTTTGGTAACTTTTGAAGAAAACCTGCTTATTCTTGCTGAAGCAGGCTTAAGATCTGTTGATTTTGGTACAGGTCTAGGCCATCTCAATGATTTTAGAGCTTTAATGAGTACAGGAGGATATTTACGTAATATAGATGCTGCAGGCCTTAAATACGATGCATACACTGAAGCAGATTTTGAAGCAGGAGGTATAGAAAACCCTGATGGTATAGCCAAAGAAGATGCTCTTTTAAGAGAAATTTTGCAGGAAAGGTATATTACACTATTTGGACAAATAGAAGTGTTTAATGATACAAGAAGAACATTAAATACTAATACAGTGAGAGTACCTGTAGAGCCTAATGTTGGAAATCAATTACCTCAACGCTTTCTATATCCTCAAACAGAAATTGAAAGAAATGATAATTCACCAACACCAATTCCTGATTTTTTTGACCCTACAGAAGTTAATCAATAAATCTCTCATTTAAATTTTAGCAAAAAATGCGAAACATACATATTCATATATTATCGCTTTTAATTTCAATTTTAGGTTATGCCCAAGACCAGGAAACAAAAGAAGTATTGTTTGTAGGGAACAGCTTTACTTACTTTTGGAATATGCCTCAAATGGTCGAGGCTATGGCTAAAGATCAAGATGTTGCTCTTTATACAGATCAATCTACTGTTGGAGGAAGTAACTTAGAACAGCATTGGAAATCTGAAAAAGGGACAACAACCAGAAACCATCTGGAAAAAGAAAGCTGGGACTATGTGATCCTACAAGATCATAGTATGAGTACTATAGACGCTGAAAAGCGTTGGAAAGAGTATAATCAAAAGTTTGTAAAATTAGTTAGGGATAAAGGCGCTCAACCGATACTCTTTAGCTCATGGGCTTATAAGTCTAACCCTCTAATGCAAACCAAAATCACAGAAAGTTATCAAGACTTGGCAGAACACCTGGGTACAAAATTTGTCCCTATGGGATCTGTTTTAGCTTTAGCTCGTGAAAAGAGACCAGACTTGGATCTGTTTTTTGACGACAAACATTTTTCTCCTATTGGATCTTACCTTGAAGCGCTAGTGTTTTATAAGTTTTTAACCGGGAAGTCGGTAATGTCTATACCCAACAGGCTAACTACATTGGATGCAGAAGGGCATAAAATGTATTTGAATTTTATTTTACCCACAACAGGTGACTTTTTGAGACAACTCGTAGAAGAATACCCTATGGAAACTCTAAAACCAGAATAATAAATGAAAGCAAAAAGAAAATATTTTTCACTTATTCTCGGACCAGCAGTGTTTTTCTTGATGCAAAGCTTTGAAGCTCCTGCAGGTATGTCTGAAAGTGCCTATGCTATTCTGAGTGCTACATTTTGGATAGCAATTTGGTGGGTGACCGAAGCTGTACCTATAGCAGTCACATCTCTTTTACCTATCGTGCTATTCCCTCTTACGGGAGCTTTAGATATTATGTCTACTACAGCTTCTTATGGTCATAAGTATATATTTCTCTATATAGGAGGTTTTATATTAGCCATAGCTATTGAAAAATGGAATTTACATAAAAGAATTGCTCTGCATATCATTAAACTCATAGGAACCAATATTACGATGATCATACTTGGTTTTATGATAGCTACTGCATTCTTATCCATGTGGATTTCCAATACAGCCACTTCAGTAATGATGCTTCCTATTGGTATGTCTATCGTTGCACAATTGAAAGACAATCCTAAAACTGCAGAAAATGAAGGCCTGGTGTTTGGAAAAGCATTAATGTTAGCAATAGCTTATAGCGCTTCTATTGGCGGGGTGGCCACACTTATAGGAACTCCACCAAATTTGGTATTTGCAGGTTATATGTCTGAAGTTTATGATGTTGAAATAAGTTTTTGGCAATGGTTCCAGTTTGGTATACCCATTTCATTACTTCTGTTAACGATTTCTTGGTTTTACCTCACTAGAGTTTCATTTAAATTTAAAAATAAGACGTTTCCCGGAGGAAAAGAGGAAATAGATATATTACTGAAGGATCTTGGTCCTATGAAGCGTGAAGAAAAAATTGTTTTGTCGGTTTTCGCACTCACTGCTTTTTGTTGGATTACACGTTCTTTTATATTAGAATCTTTTCTGCCAGGAATAGATGATACCATAATTGGTATTATGGCAGGAATATTACTTTTTACAATTCCAGCTAAAGAAAAGGGAAAACAACTTATCACCTGGGAAGAAGCGGTTAAAATGCCCTGGGGTATTATATTGCTTTTCGGTGGTGGTATGGCTTTAGCCTCGGGATTTGAAAGTTCTGGTCTTGCCGTACGGTTTGGAACTCAAATGACACTGTTACAAGCTGTACCTTTATTGGTTTTGGTTTTTATTATTGTTTTAAGTGTCAATTTTATTACCGAACTAACATCCAACTTAGCAACAACAGCCATGTTATTACCTATACTAGCCCCTATTGCACTTAACCTAAACCTTAACCCTTACATGCTTCTTGTTGCCACTACAGTAGCGGCCTCATGTGCATTTATGCTTCCAGTAGCAACACCTCCAAATGCTGTAGTTTTCGGCTCAGGTTACTTGAGAATACCAGATATGGTGAAAACAGGAATTTGGATGAATATCATTTCAATTTTCATACTTACCGCTATGGTATATTTCATTTTACCCTATGTATGGGATTTTGATCCTTTTGAAACAACTGAAAAATTTATAATAGAACAACCTAAATAGTAAACATTCATATAAAATTAAAATTATGGAAAAGATAAAAAATGTAGTATTCACTCTAATGATTGTTTTCTTTGTTGTCACGCTTTTTAATAGCTGTGAAAACGATGATGCAGAAGCATTAGATGATGGAGTCTTAAGAGTATTAGCCAGTAACATAAACAACGTCAAATTTGAAGATGGAATTGAAAATGTAACAACAGATCTTACTATTGAAATGGTATTTTCTCATACTTTAAATACCGAACAATTATCATCAGCTCTTTCTCTTACTGCTGAAAGTGGTAATCCAGTCGAATATTCCATTGAGTTTGTAAGATCAAATTCAACTGCTATTATAACTTCAGATCAATCTTTAGATTATTTGACGGCTTATAACATAGAATTACCTTCTGGAAACTATGGAGCCAATGGAGAGGCTATTGATGAGAATATTTCTTTAAATTTTACAACCGAAGCTTTTACACCTCCTGTAGTAAGTCTTTCTACAGATGCCATCGAATTAGTAGAGGATTCTGAAACTGCTGTTATAACGGCTACTTTAGATAAGTCAATCGATAGTGATGTTACTGTAAGCCTCGCATTTGGTGGTTCTTCAACACTTGATGAAGACTACACAGTGTCTTCTCAAAGCATTCTTATACCTGCTGGAAGCCTTACTGGAACTACAGAAATTACAACTAATCTTGATGCTGAGAATGATGACAGTGAGTCTATTATCGTTACCATCGACAGCATAGAAAATGCTGATGAAGATGGTACTCAAGAGGTGTCAATTACTATAATTCAAGAATTACCTGCGTTATCCCTTAAAGGGGTTATGGCACTTACCTGGGATGGCTCAGGAAATAATGATGGTAAAGCAGTACATGTCGTTGCTAATGAAGACATTGCAGACTTAAGTGTATATGGATTAGGCGTTGCCAATAACGGAGGTGGAACCGATGGACTTGAATATAATTTTCCTGCCATTTCAGTATCTGCTGGAGATGATATTTTAGTAGCAAGAGAACCAGATTTAATTTCAACTTATTTTGGAGATTGTAACACTGAGTTTGAACAGATCTTACAGTCTAACAACTCTATAAGTCAAAACGGAGATGATGCCATTGAACTATATAGCGGTACAACCGTTATTGAAACCTATGGTAATGCTGATGTTGATGGAAGTGGAGAAGTTTGGGAATATAAAGGATCATGGGCATATAAGATTGGAAGAGACTGGACCTATGGAGGAGTAGATTGCAGTGTTGGTAGTACAACAACTCAAGCATCTGGCTGTGTATATCCTATCTGTAAAGAGCCCCTTCAACTGAAAGGTGTTATGGCTCTACTATGGGATGGTAGCGGCACAAATGGAGGTAAAGCTATTCATGTAAAAGCCATAAAAGATATACCGGATTTGAGCATTTATGGTGTTGGTATTGCTAATAACGGTGGAGGAACAGATGGCTTAGAGTTTAGCTTTCCTGCTATTTCTGTAGAAGAAGGAGACGATATTCTTCTATCTAGAGAACCAGCAACTCTTGAAGCCTATTTTGACTCTTGTGCAAACGAATTTGAACATATTATAGAATCGAATAGTTCTGTGAGTCAAAATGGTGATGATGCTATTGAATTGTTCAAAAACGAAGTAGTAATTGACACCTACGGTGATCCTGATTTAGATGGAACTGGTGAAGGTTGGGAGTATTCTGGTACTTGGGCATTTAATTCTAATGGAAGTTGGACGGCAGGCATTTTAGACTGTGCTGTAGGATCTACGACTACACTGAACTCAGACTGCCCATATCCATTGTGTAATTAAAAAAAATATTTTTATGAAATACTTTTGTTTTTCAATTGTCATTGTAGCCTTATTATTAAGTTGTGGAGGAGATGATGATAATGTCATAGATGACAATCAAAATAACGGTGAAGAAGAGTTTTCAGACACCGGGGCCTTTGTACAAGGTATCAATAGAAGTGATGGTAATCTAAACATGATTGTATATTACCACGTACCCAAAGGCGATGTAGAAAACATGCCTGTTCTATTTACCTTTCATGGAAATGGCAGAAACGCTGCAGAAATTAGAAACGCCTGGATAGATGAAGCCAATGCCAAAGACTTTATCATAGTAGCTCCAGAATTTTCTGATGAAGATTTTCCTGGAGGTGATGGCTATATTCTAGGCAATGTCTTTGAAGATGGTGATAATCCAAGTTCTGCAACTTTAAACCCTGAAGAGGATTGGGCGTTTTCTGTCATAGAACCTTTGTTTGATGAAATTAAAACTAAAACAGGCAATGTATCGAATACCTATAACATCTTTGGATTCTCTGCAGGAGCTCAGTTTGCTCATCGGTTTATGATGTTTAAACCCAATGCCAGGTTCGATAAAATTATTGCTTCTGCAGCTGGCTGGTACACTGTCCCTGATACTTCAATAGCTTTTCCGTATGGTATTAATCAAAGCCCTATTGAAGAGGTCGCACCTTCATCGTATTTCTCAACAGACCTAATTCTTCAAATTGGGACTTTAGATAACGATCCCAATGCGCCTGCAATGAGGCGAAATTCTGCTGTAGATCAACAAGGCAATAACAGATATGACCGTGCATTCCATATGTTTAATACATCTAAAGCTATCACAGAGGAATTGTCGGTAAATTTTAATTGGTCTATTGTAGAAACACAAGGAAATGATCATGACCTTGAGGGCAGTATTCCTCAAGCTTCAGAAATTTTATACTGAAAAATAACTTTCAAGTTTAAAATATATCTTGAATTCAACTAATAAATGCAACTTTTAGATTTGATTATTATAGCTACTTTTTCAAAACAAGAAAGAGGAATATCTACCTCTTTCTGTTTTGATGGAAAGGTTATTTTTACACCATCAAATCGCCAAAAAAGAAGTTGCAATGAGTCACCTTACCAAAGAACAAAGATATACAATATCTGTAATGCTCAAAGAAGGCTATAGCCAGAGAGCTATTGCAGAAAGTATAGACAAAGACAAGTCAGTAATTAGTCGAGAGCTAAAGCGTAATAAGGATCAAAGAAGCGGTGAATACCGCTATAAATTAGCGTTGAAAAAGTGTCGTGAGAGACATAAAGCAAAACCTAAACAGATTCGTTTTACAAATGAAATAAAAACAGCTTCAGAAAGGCTTTTAAAGTTAGATTATAGTCCAGAACAGGTAGTAGGGATATTAAAGAAACACCTAGAACCTAGTGTAAGTGTTGAAACACTTTATCAACATATCTGGAATGATAAAAAACATAAAGGAACCCTACATAAGCATCTAAGACATCAAGGCAGGCGTTATCGTAAAAGAGGCGCAGCAAAGGATTCTAGGGGTATTATAAAAGACAGGGTAAGTATAGAAAAACGACCAAGTAAAGTGGAGCTCAGAGATCGCTTTGGAGATCTTGAGGTGGATTTGATAATAGGTAAAAATCACAATCAAGCTATTCTAACAATTAATGATAGAAGTTCTGGAATGCTTAAAATGAAAAAAGTTCCTTCTAAAGAATCCAAAGGTGTAGGCTTAGCAATCATAGATTTATTAGAGGATTGGAAACCTTATTTGAAAACTATTACAGCGGATAATGGAAAAGAGTTTGCTGACCACCTTGTGGTAGCGCAAGAGCTAAATATAGATTATTATTTTGCAAGACCTTATCACTCCTGGGAACGGGGTTCAAACGAAAACCTAAACGGACTGATAAGACAATATTTACCTAAAAAAACAGACTTTACAAAAATCACTGATTACCAAGTAAAACAGATACAAGAGAAATTAAATCTAAGACCTAGAAAAAGGTTCAATTATGAAAATCCTATATTTGTAATGGATCAACTATTATTTAACCCAGAAGTTGCATTTATGACTTGAATCCAGCATTTTTAATTGAATGATACGAGCTTCTTATCCCAAATTAGGTCCATGACAATCTCTGATCCTTTATCTATTTGATGTTCAATTATTCTAAAATAGTTACTTATGGCTTCCTGCTTATAAAAATCTTCGTACTCTTTGACTAACGAAAGTTTTTTTAATATCCCATTGAACCAAACTGTATCCAAAGGTTTCTTTTGTCTCAACTTTTTAATTAAATCTGGATA
>Ga0306864_1000462_pt1 | contig 18978 bp, 11 predicted proteins | sample AntRauTorckE5430_FD_190448 | JGI IMG/M metagenome (GOLD analysis project Ga0306864, IMG submission 190448) | Saline lake microbial communities from Rauer Islands, Antarctica - Metagenome Torckler E5 #430 (v2) (version 2) | ecosystem: Environmental > Aquatic > Non-marine Saline and Alkaline >...
TAGTAACAATTATGAAAAAATAGTCTGTTTTTTGAAAATATCAAATGAAAAACCCATTAAAATTGTTAATAACTATCCCAAAAACAGAGAATCTAAAAATAGATTATATTTGGTACTAATTAGTTACCTTTTATTTAATAGTGAGAAAAGACTTTTTTCTTTATCCATCTTAATCACTCATATGTTTAGGATTTTTTTGGGAGCTAAGTAACGTTTATCTTTATATCATGGAAAACCCTAAAGTCTGGCCTGATATAAATCCTAGTTGCTATCATTTTACCTCAACATCGGAAATAATCTTATGATTTCTTCTTCCGTTGGTTGCCTCCCATATTCACAAACTTCAAAGGATTCTGCATATTTAATTTCTGAACCCTTCTTTTTTCCGTACCATTTTTTTAGAGCTTCGCGCTCATCTGGAGTTATACTTCCAGACCAATTTTTTGACATGTATTCTTGCCTTTCATCTGCTCCCTCGGGAACTTCTTCTAATGTATTGCTGGTCCATGGTAGCCATTCAAACATTTGTGATTCATGGGCGCTCAACGCCTGCATTTTTTTGTCAAAAGTGCTGGTAATGTCTATTGCAATATCAGGCTGGAAAGGATATGGTTTTTGAAAACGATCTTCTAAATATAGAAAAACGGGATTTTTTTCTAAAGGTGGTGTGTCTGGAGTAACGTTAGGAACAATCACTAAATAGGCTGCATCCTGTACTAGGATACCCGTGTATCTATGATCTGGATGATAATCGGCCGGCCTTGGTGACAAAACAACATCAGCGTTCCAATTACGGATTTCCCTTATTATTTGATGTCTAACATCTAAGGTAGGTAGGAGTTCACCATCGTGATTATCCAAAACGGTATATTCCTTAATTCCCAATTCTTTTGCCGCCTTCTCTGCTTCTGCTCTCCTTATTTTAGCCAAGTGGCCTCCTCCCTTATTATAGTGTCCTGCATCACCATTTGTAACTGAAACAAATTTTACATTATGTCCCATTTCTGCAAAAAGTGCAGCAGTTCCACCAGATTTGTTGTCAGCATCATCAGGATGTGCCCCAATAACAATGATATTTAATTTTGAGTTTTCATTTTGTGCAACTGCATCCATTTGAACAGATCCTGAAAGAAAGCATATTATTACTAATATTTTTTTCATAATTTTTTATAAGAAATCACATCTTTGCCTATCTAGGTAAAGATGTGATGGAATTAATTAATTGGTATTTTGTACGAAATTGGGATTGATATCCATTTCTCTTTGCGGAATAAAAAACAACTCTCTTACAACTGCTGGATTTACTAAAGGTTCGGCAACTTCAAAGACTTCTTTTTCAGAATTAAATCTTTTAAGATCTGCCCATCTATGATTTTCAAAGGCTAATTCTAATTGTCTTTCTTCAAGGATTTTTTCATTGAATGTCCCAGGAGTGCTAGAATCAATTTCTGGCAAACCAGCTCTTTCTCTCACATCATTGATCAATTGATAACTCTCATTAGATTCGCCTATAGCTTCAGCAAGCATAAGAAGAACATCGGCATATCTAAAAACTATAAAATTAATATCAGAATCATTTTCTGTAGATGGATCACTCTCATATTTGCGAACAAAATCCGCTAAAGTTTCCTCTCCTTGTTCATTGATATAGGAAGTACCTATTGATGCTCCAAACCTCTCATCTTCCGAGTCAAAGGAATTAATCAAAGCTTGAGTTGGCCTATTTCTACCAAATCCAAAACCAGTCTGTAAAAATGAACTAGGTGAAAATTCATTAGTAAAAGCACTACCCTGGCCAATCCCACCACCCTGAAATTGAACTTCAAATATCGATTCTAAATTATTTTCATTACTAACTCCCCAGATATCTTTATAGTTTTCAACCATACCGTATCCGTAATTATCAATAATTCGTCTTAAGACGACCTCTGCAATTGCATTTTGTCCCTTTGTTAGTAGAACTTTTGATAATAAAGTAGCTGATGCTCCTTTTGTCGCACGACCAACATCACTTGCGGGATATGAAATTGGAAGGTTTTCTTCTGACGTTTCCAAATCAGTAATCAACTGATCATAAACAGTTGTGGCATCGACTTGTACTAATTCATCACCAGGTATAAAAGGTTCTAATACCAAAGGAATATTTCCGTAAGCAACGGCTAAATGGTAATACATAAGTGATCTTAGAAATAGTGCCTCACCAACAATTCTTCGTTTTAAAGATTCATCAATTTCTACGGATTCTATCCTTTGTAAAATAACATTGCAGTTCGCAATTACTTTATAAGAACTAATCCAGGCAGAGGTGATTTGTTGATTTAGAGGGTCTTCGGTAAATCTATTGATTTCTGCATATTGTGCAGCCAAGCCAGTTGCATCAGGACCTTGATCGGTATTATCAGATCTCATTTCGAACATTGTCCAATATGCTCTTCCATAAACTCCATTATCTTGAAGGCCTGCATAGCTTGCATTTATAGCAGCAACAAAATCATTGGCAGTGTTGTAAAATTGAGCTTCATTACGGCTTGATATCGGTGCTAAATCTGTAAAGTCACCTGAGCAAGATATAGCAGTAATTCCTATCAATAAATATGTGATTAATTTTTTCATCTTATTTTTTATTTAGAAATTTAAATTAAAACCTAAGGTTAAGGACGTTGTTAATGGGTAAGTACCATAATCTTCACCCGGAGTTAAACTACTTGTGGTGTTATTACTAACCTCAGGATTATAGCCTAAGTAATCCGTTAAAGTAGCTAGATTGATGGCTGTTAAATAAACTCTGAACCTATCGAAGGTCTCACCAAGGAAGGTATCTTGTGTATCTAAAGAATAACCTATTGTCACATTTCTCAATCGGATAAATGATCCATCTTCAACTTGAAAAGAAGAGGGTCTGTTATTATTCCCATGGCTTCCTGATTCTCTGTCTGCACGAGGAATATTTCCATTTCCAGGCTCTGAAGGGGATCTCCAACGTTCATTGAAAACAGCATAGGAATTAAAATTAGCCTCTCCATTTTTAAGATGTCGGGAGGTTAAATTCAATATCTCATTTCCTTCAACTCCTTGGATTAAGAAGCTAAAATCGATGTTTTTATATGTAAAGGTGTTTGTTATTCCCCAAGTAAAGTCAGGAAAATAACTTCCCGTTACAGTTCTATCATCCGGCGTGATTTTGCCATCACCATTAACATCGAGAAATTTGAAATCCCCAGGAGCAGGATCTGGTGCTTCGGTATCTTCTGGAGAATTAGCAATATCTTCTTGACTTTGGTAAATTCCGTCAACAACATAACCAAAATAACTTCCTATGGGATCTCCTACACGGGTTATATGTCTTATACCTGCGCTACCGCGAGAGAATATCGGCTCATTGTTGGCATTTAATGCCAATACTTCATTTTTGTTCGCAGAGAAATTTAAATTTGTTTCCCAAGTAAAATCCCCAACAATGTTTCTTGTGCGTAAGGCAACTTCAAAACCTTTATTTTCAACTTCTCCAATATTTTGAAGAGTGGTTTCAAAACCAGAAACTGAAGGTATGCCTACAAATAACAATAAGTCAGAGTTTACAGTTCTATAATAGTCGGCCAATAAAAACAGTCTATTATTGAATAGACCTAGTTCAACACCGAAATTAGTTTGGGTGGCTTTTTCCCATGTTAGTTCTGGGTTTCTGATAGTAGATTGTAAAAGTCCGTTAACTTGACTTCCATTAAAATTATAATTCAATGGGGATAATAAACCAATAGCCCCATAATTAGGAATTTCAAAATTTCCAGTTTGACCCCAGCTAAACTTCAATTTCAATTCGGATACAGCATCTACAGAGCTAAGAAAATCTTCTTCATTTACTCTCCAACCCGCAGAAAATGAAGGAAAATATCCAGTCTGGTTGTTTGCACCAAACCTCGATGATTTATCTGAACGTATCGTTCCTGTAAAAAGATATTTATCTTGATAACTATAATTGACCCTAAAAAAAGCAGAAAGCAATGACCATTGCTCTTTTAAAGAGCTTCCTGCAAATACCTGACCTCCGCTTAATGTGGTCACCAAATCATCTGGAAAATTATCTGCTTGAACTTGCTTTACGCTTACGTTATCTTTTTGCATAGAATAACCAACAATCGCATCAACAAAATGATCATCCTGTTCTTTTGTCCAATTGATAGTATTTTCCCATAACCAGCTGTTTTGCGTTGATGAGGATGCCTGTGCATAAGATTCTCCTTCTGTTGAATTTCTATATAATAAAGAATTCGCACGGTAGAAGTCTCTATTGTAGATATTGATGTAAGATCCCCCAAATGTTTTAAAGGTAAGATCGGGAGTTATGTCGTATGAAAGACCTAAGGAAGTTCTTGTTTGAAATTGAAACAGATTATCATCTATTGCAGGAATAATTGCAAGAGGATTACTTGCAGTTGTCGTTCCAGCACCAAGATGGGACTGGTTGTTCGTTTGATTTATAGATCCATCTTCATTATAAGGTTTCACTGTTGGGGAATGAACCAAAGCCGAATATACAATTCCAGGAGGCCTTGCGAAATAAGGTGCAGAGGCTGGTTCTCTTTGGTTTTCTGTGATAGAAGGAGCTATTCTTAGGTCTAAGTTTAATTTATCACTTAGTTGAGAATCTAAATTTAGCATTAAAGTGTATCTATCAAATTGAGAATCAGGCACAATTCCTTCTTGTGTAAAATAACCACCAGAGACATAATAAGAGGTGTTGTTTTGCATAGGAGAGGCGTAGGATAAATTATAGCTTTGCATTGAACCAGTTCTGAAGATCAAATCTTGCCAGTCTGTATCTGTTCCATCCCAATTTAAAAAGGATTCTGGAATTTCATAGTTTCCGTTACCTCTTTCTCCTGGACCTATTGGGTCGTCAGCAGAGGCCCCTGGAACATCTTGTACATAAGGATTGTTTCGCGCATCACGGGTATAAGCTATCAATTCTTCAGAATTCATCAAATCTAATTTATTTGCAACTTTCTGCGAACTGTAGAAAGAATTGAAATTAAAGACCCCTTCCTCAGATGGTGTTCCGTTTTTTGTTGTTATCAAGACCACACCATTCCCTCCTCTTGAACCATAAATAGCGGTAGAGGAAGCATCTTTTAAGATCTCTATTGAAACGATATCGTTGGGATTTATTGTGGCTAATGGGTTAACTGGTGGAGCTTGAAAAGAACCACCTCTTCTTGCCAAATCTCCTTGGATATCCACTGAGGTAAGGTTTTTGGAAATAGGAATTCCATCTACTACAAAAAGAGGATCACCACCTGCAGAAATCGACCCTGAACCCCTTATCTTTATATTAGGGCTTGAACCAGGCTCTCCAGAAACTTGCTGTACTTGTACTCCTGCAACCTGTCCTATAATAGCATTTTCGACACTTGCAACTGGCATATCAACTATTTGTTCAGGACTTATAGAAGAAACCGAGCCAGTAACCCTCTTCTTTGAAAGGGTTCCATAACCAATCACTACTATTTCATCCAAAGCTGCTGCATCTGCTCGTAAAACTATATTGATAACAGTTTCATCATTTAATGTGATTTCTTTGGTGACAAATCCAATAAAAGAGACCACTAAAATATCTTCATCTCCTGGAATTGTCAAGTCGAAATTTCCATCAAAATTAGTTATTGCTCCAACATTTGTTCCTTTAACCCGAACGGTGGCTCCAGGTAAGGGAACACCATCTGTATCTGTTACGGTTCCTGAAATTTGTCTTTGTTCAGGAATTGTATAATCTATTTTAATATCTTTTTCGATATTATTCGAAACACTGGCAGCAAATGAAAAGGGTATTGCTGATAAAACCGACAAAACAAAAATGAAAGACTTGGAGCCCCAAAAGATTTTGTTTTTAAACATTAAGTTGAAATTTTTCATAAACGACTATTTTGGTTTAGGGTTAAAACTGGAATGTAAAAATTTATAATTGAAATTAATTTTGCGAAATATACATGATTTTAGTGTTCATCATTATACTTATTAAAGTTAAAATTTCCACCTCACAAAGGTTTCCATGGCTTCATAATTGGCCAATCCTAATTTGTGATAATTTTCAGCGGTTTTTTTATTTCTTTCCTGAGCCCTCACCCAAAACTCTCTTTCGTCATCCCCGGGAAAAACTGGACGATCCTTTTGACTTTGGTGTTGAAAAATGGCATTTTTCTTATGCTCAACTTCTTGAGGAGAGAGAGGGACAGCCATTTCTACCTCATAAGTTTCAAATTCTTGCCAAGCTCCTCTGTACATCCACAACCAAGCAGATTGCGCCCATTTTTCTGTCTTTCGAAGTTTCTCCATCGCTTTAAGAACTATATGAAAGCAGACCAAATGGGTTCCATGTGGATCAGCAAAATCCCCGGCAGCAAATATTTGATGAGGTTTTAATTTTTGGAGCAGTTGTATAGTCAGTTCAATATCTGTTTCTGTAACTGGATTTTTCATTTTTTTTCCAAGATCATAAAATGGAAGCGCCATAAAATGAATTTGATTTTCCCGTAAACCTGCATATCGAGCAGCGGCAATTGCTTCTGATTTTCTTATGAATGCTTTTACATTTTGTACTTCTACCGGGTCTGTTTCGTTTGGTTTTTTATTCTTTATAAAAGAACTCATTTCAGAATAAATTTCTTTAAATTTTTTGGGTGCTCCTCCTATACTTTTATAAAAATCGATTGTAAATTCTACGTACCTCAAAACATCTGTGTCCCATACACTAGTGTTTCCAGATGTTTGATATGCTACATGAACATTGTGTCCTTGGTCTACAAGACGAATAAAAGTCCCCCCCATAGAGACCACATCGTCATCTGGATGAGGAGAAAAAATCAAAGAAGTTTTTACAGATGGCTCAGCACGTTCGGGGCGCTGACTGTCTATTGCATTAGGTTTTCCTCCAGGCCATCCGGTGATAGTGTGCTGAAGTTGATTAAAAATCTTAATATTGATGTTATAGGCTGGTCCGCATTCTGTGGCAAGCTGGGCCATTCCGTGTTTATTGTAATCTTCATCTGTTAACTTTAGGATTGGCTTGTTAACCGTATTTGACAACCATATCACTGCTTTTTTAATCAGGAACTCACTCCAATTGCAGTCTTTCACAAGCCAGGGCGTGTTAAATCTCGTTAGTTCAGAAGCGGCATCTGTATCGACAACAAATTCTATGTTTTCAGCGAGCTGGAGAAATGATGCTGGTACTTCCCCTGAAATTTCACCTTCAACAGCTTTCATTACAATAGCTGCTTTTTTGATGTTCCAAGCCATCAATATAATGTCTTTGGCCTTGAAAATAGTTCCAATCCCCATCGTTATTGCTTTGGTAGGAACATTCCCTTTTCCCCCAAAATCTCGGGACGCATCTTGCCGGGTTAAATCATCCAACGTAACTAGCCTCGTCCCTGAATTTGGAGCGGATCCAGGTTCATTAAAACCAACATGTCCTGTTCTTCCAATTCCTAGGATCTGTAGATCAAGCCCCCCAAGGTTTTCAATTTTATTTTCATAAGCCAAGCAGAAGGCCACGATTTTTTCTTTGTCTAAAGTGCCATCTGGAATATTTATATTTTCTTTTGGGATATCAATATGATCAAAAAAAACTTTATTCATAAAATGAACATAACTTTGTATAGATGTGGGCTCCATAGGGAAATATTCATCCAAATTGAAGGTTATGACATTTTTGAAGCTAAGATCCTCTTCTTTATGTAATCTTATTAGTTCGTCGTAAACCTCTACAGGTGTAGAACCTGTTGCAAGTCCGAGAATAGTGCTAGATCCGTTTGCTTGGCGTTTTTGAATAACTTCAGCAATTCTTTTAGCTACCCTTTTGGATGCTATATGCTTATTCTCGTAAACAGATACTAGTATTTTTTCAAACCGAGTTTCTTCCAAAAAATTTAGTCTTGCCATTTTTGAAATTTAATTCCTAAACAATAGGTATAAAAATTATTAATAGTTAAAACTAACAAAATATTTTGATTTAGCTACAAAACTTTTATGATTTTTTTATGAAAGCCCTGAATCTAGGTCTAAAAAATTATTTAGGTATGACATCATCGATCCTTGTTTTGCTAAAAAATAAATGCCTTAAACTTCTAGCAAGGCCCTCTTCTAAAGTGTTCAAAGCATATTTAATGTTATGGAAGGCAACGTAAATCTCTTAGATAAAATCTTTGTTTTTCTATTTTGAAATGGCTTGTTGAGAAGCGTCAAATCTCAACGCCAATTCAGAATTTGTAATAGAATTCGTCTGAATTTAAATGTGAATAGTTATATTGGTAATGGAATAGAACTAAATATAATTCCACTTTAAGATTTTTTCATGAAAATCTAGCCGAAGATTTTAACGCCATATTGCTTCAAGGCGAAATAAATCTTTTTGATTAAGTTAAAATTAAAGGTCTTGAAAAATTTAGTTTTCAAATTATAACCAGAACTTGTACTGAATTAACCGTTTAAATTTTAAGTGATTAAATAGTTATAGGTTATTCAACCAAAAACTATAAAAATAAATTGTAGAAATAGGAGACTAGACCAATAGAATGCTTTTTAACACCATTGACTTCGCACTATTCTTGCCAATAGTTTTTTTCCTTTATTGGTTTTTAACTGACAAAAATCTCAAACTTCAGAATTTACTAATCGTAATTTCAAGTTATATTTTTTATGGCTGGTGGGATTGGCGGTTTTTACTTTTAATCTTATTTAGCACCCTAATTGATTATATAATTGGATTACAACTTGCAAAGCAAGAAGATAAACAACATAGAAAAATCCTCCTTTGGGCTAGCCTAGTGGTCAACCTAGGGTTTTTAGGATTTTTTAAATACTATAATTTCTTTTTAGACAATTTCACCACTGCATTTTCATTCTTTGGTGCTGACATCAAATCGAATTCTCTATCAATTATATTACCCATTGGAATAAGTTTTTACACTTTTCAAACTTTAAGTTATACCATTGATATTTATAAAAAAAACCTTCAGCCGACAAAAGATTTCTTAGCGTTTGCTGCTTTTGTAAGTTTTTTTCCACAACTAGTAGCAGGTCCAATTGAAAGGGCTTCAAATTTATTACCACAATTCTACAAGAAACGAAAATTCAACTATCACCTAGCTGTTGATGGAATGCAACAAATAGTATGGGGATTATTTAAAAAAATGGTTATCGCAGACAATTGTGCAGAATATGCAGATGTGATCTTTGATAATTCAGCCGACTATTCAGGAAGCACCTTAGTTTTAGGAGCTGTTTTTTTTGCTTTTCAGATCTATGGTGATTTCTCTGGATATTCTGATATTGCTATTGGAACTTCTCGCTTATTCGGATTTAATTTAAAACAAAATTTTGCTTTTCCTTACTTTTCAAGAGACATTGCAGAGTTTTGGAGACGTTGGCATATTTCCCTATCAACATGGTTTAGGGATTACCTCTATATTCCTTTAGGAGGCAGTCGTGTTGGGGCTTGGAAAAAAGTTAGAAACATTTTTATTATTTTTATAGTAAGTGGCTTTTGGCATGGAGCAAATTGGACCTTTATTGTTTGGGGTACCTTAAATGCTGTTTATTTCTTGCCAGTTCTCCTATCTAATAATAACAGAAAAAATTTAGATAGTGTAGCCAAGGGGAAATATTTCCCAACAATTAAGGAACTTTCCTCAATGTTTATAACCTTTGCATTAACTCTCTTGGGTTGGATTTTCTTTAGAGCAGAAAGCTTACAACATGCTTTTCAGTATATTTCAGAAATTATGAGTTATAGTCTATTTGATATGCCTTATTTTATGGGAATAAGAAAAGCTGGTATGGTATCCATTTTAATTGTTTTCTTTTTATTGATAGAATGGCTTGGAAGAGAACAACAGTACGCTATTGAGAAAATGAATTTACCAAAAAACAAAATATTTAAATGGGTGTTTTATTACAGTATTGTCATGCTTATTTTCCTGTATGGGACTACAAGTAATGATTTTATATATTTTCAGTTCTAAAAATCATGAAAAGATTTATACTAAATACAATTCTTTTTTCGGTGGTGCTTTTAATTTCTTTCTATGTCATTTTGTTAAGCGCAGATGGATATTCAGATCCATTTTATCTAAAATTCACAACTCCAAAGCAAAACAATTTAATATTAGGTACCTCAAAAGCGGCACAAGGTTTAAATCCGTATGTAATTAATGAAATCTTAGATACAGAAATGTACAATTATTCGTTCTCTATAAATTCTAGTCCTTATGGGATTAAATATTTAGAAAGTGTAAAGCGCAAACTTTCATATAAGAAGGTAAGCGGTATTTTTATAGTTTCTGTTGACAGTTGGAGTATTTCTAGTTTGGGTAAAGATCCGAATGATATTCCAATTTTTAGAGAAAATAATTCTTGTGTCGGCACTCTAGATGTGGTTGATAAGAATCCTAATTTTTCATATTTACTAAAGTTTATGTCGGGAAATTACTACAAAATCTTACATAAACAGTCTGTAGCAAAGTTACATGAGAACGGTTGGTTAGATGTTTCACTTAGCTTAGATTCAACTTCAGTTTATAGAAGAACAAAAAGCACTTTATTAGGATATGAAAAATATTTATCTACTTATAACTATTCCCAAGTACGATTTGAGTATTTAATAGAAACCATCAAATTCTTAAACACATATGGCAATGTTTATTTGGTTCGGCTTCCTACTTCCGTAGGATTAATGAAAATTGAAAACCAATTAATTCCGAATTTTAACGAAAAGCTAAAACCAGCGATAGAAATTACAAGTGGTTATCTAGACCTAGCCGATAAAAATAGTGACTACAAGTATACAGATGGTGTTCACCTTTCGAAAAATTCCGGGAAACTAGTGAGTGAAGAAATTTCATATTGGATAAAAAATATTGAAAACGCACAAACTCAAAATAGTACTAATAATTAATTGGTCTTTGGTGTTCAGCCAGAGCTTTTCAGTATTGCCAAATTCACTTTCAAATGATCGAGAATCTGATTTTAGAGTTATTTTATTTATCGAGAGATTTTACTTCACTTATAAAAGCTTTTAGAGGTAACAACTTAATTTTTCGTTGGCGATAACTTTTTTAGACCTTCTTTAGAAAGAACTTTTGTATAGATGCCCCCTTTGATGTGGTTCACATCGAATTCAATAATAAAGGCATTTTTGTCTATGGCGTCAATTAAATTATATGTTCTTCTGATGTCAATCCTATTGATGACTGTATGGATGATATCATTTTTAGATTGAGGACCTCTTTTCCCAAAACCTCCCGATCCCCTGTATAAGGTGGTTCCCGTTCCTACGACCTTAATAAGCTCTTCGTTAATTGAAGTCGTATTTTCAGAAACAATCATTAAGCCCACATAATCTTCAAAACCCTCAATCATAACATCAATAACTTTAGCGGTAACAATAAAAGTCAATATGGAATACATCGCTATTTCAAGAGAAAGTAACAAGGCAGTAGATCCAAATAAAATCACATTAAAAAAAAGGATGACCCTTCCTATGCTAATTCCCAAGCGATTATTTACGACTATTCCCAATATTTCTGAACCGTCTAAGACAGCGCCATTTCTAATAGATAATCCAATCCCAGCCCCTAAAAAAAGGCCACCGAAAATTGCGATGAGAAGTTTATCTTCTGTGACCGAAGCGAAGTTTTCAAAATGGATGATTACTGCTAATAAGAGGATTGATATTAATGATTTTATAAAAATTTGCCTAGACAAGCTGAACCACGCTAAGGTGAGAAAAGGTATACTGACAAGTATGAGGAAAAAGGAAATATCAATATCGAATAGTTCACTCAGTAATATGGCAATCCCGGTTGCACCACCATCTAGAAACCCATTAGGAATTAAAAACATTTTAAGACCTATACTAGCTAAGAAAATACCTATTGCAATTTGAAAAATCTCTGATAAAATTCTTTTCATAGTACTTATGTTTTTGCTCTTCAGTTTGTATGCCCGAATCGTATCTAAAAATAACATTATCCAGTATTGCTTTTATCTTTTCGGATAAATAAAACTGAATAAATCATTTTATTCTTAGCTAAGAGATCAAAGATTTTAAATCATTAGATCAGTTCGTCTTAATTAAGTCTCTTTTCATATATTATTATTCTCCATTTAGATATGTGAGATGACAAAGGATGTGCAGATCAAACACTAAAACAAGTTTGTAAAGAGGACTTTTATTGTATTATACCAAATTAGACCTATAATGACGCAATAAATCGTTTTACCGATATGAAATCGGCACAGGCTTTTTTCGCCTGCTTTTCATCAAAAATAATTACCGTAGCTAAGGCTACGCTAATTATTTATTGATTGATTTCAATCAAAAAATAAATCAAAAAATAATTCAATTTATTTATACGGCATTATAAATATAATTTGGTATTAGTGTTTAGAGAGTCTTTTCTCGTCGGAGTAGTTGTTTTTAGTCCACCCTTAATTCAGATTAAGTAATTTACTTCAATTAACCAATGTCAGGAATTAGAGGAACTAGATGTGTTTAAAAACTTGCACAGGTGATGACATACAGAAATTATGCTTTATATTTACCTTCATTTGTGAGGTCTAAACTAAATTTTTCTATAAGAGGTTTAGAGGTATATCAATAAGGTGGAATAGAGATTAATTCGTTATCAATATAAGACTTTCTATGGGTTTTTACAATAAGCTGAAATGGATTCTAGGTATTTTAATGGTTTTTGTCATTATCGCTTCAACAAATTTAATCGACAGAAATAATTTTATTCGTGTTAGGGATTCGGTTATTACTATTTATGAAGATAGACTTGTAGCTACAGATTTAATTTTTGAAATGTCGGAAGCCGTCCATACTAAAGAACTAGCGATAGCTTTAGCGGACTCTATCTATTATACAAAGCAAAACAAAGAGGCAAACCAGGAGGTAGGGGAGTTGATCTCGAGATATGAGTCAACACGGCTAACTGAAAATGAAAGCAAGATTTTTAATGAGCTTAAGACTAATTTGGAGGCTTTAAAAACTTTAGAAATCACTTATATCAATTCAAGATTTAAGCAAAAAGACCTCTTAAACCAGCGTATTTCAGAATTGAAGCAAAACTTATCTGAGTTGTCTAAAATCCAGATCAGTGAGGGAAAAAGACAGATGTCTATCAGCAAAAAAGCTATCGATATAGTTGAATTGTTCACTCATATTGAAATCTACTTACTCGTTTTTTTAGCGATTATAATACAGATTATCGTGATGTATAAACCGAAAAAGAAACAATAGAAAGTTCAGTTACTCCTTATGGAAGTAACCTCCAATTTGTCCACTACAGCCATGTTGCTTCCTAACCTTTATCCAGTAGCTCTCAGCTTTGACATTCATTTCTTTTTAGTGATGTTTGCAGTGACCTTATAAGCTTTTTTGCGATTTCATGTTGCCTCTGGTTACATCACCAAATGCTATAGGTTTTGGACACGGATGATGAGGATCCATTAGATTTAGCAATGGCAGAGGCTTGTCTTAACAGGATATTACAGACTGCTATCAAGGCTAATTTTTTAAGCAACTATTTTTTTATAAAGGTCTCTGTAAACTTTATTGTACCTGCTTGCAGATTTACAAATCTTAAAACTGCACATAAATAATAAATTTTGATAGTTTTAATCGCCCTTTATCGTTTACGATAAGGGTACCTTTTAAGCCGTTTGTTATGACTTCCTTCTTTAAAATAAGCAAGATATTCCTCATTTAGAATTAGGACAACAGTATAGCTTTAAGTTTTAAATTGGCATAAGAAAATAGCACAAGAGCTATCTCTAATTATAAGAGGTGAAGGCTTGTGATGTACTCAGAATTACAATCTAAATTCCAGCAATGCATAAAAGGTTCTGGGCTGGCTGGGTAAAATACCTGGCCCTGGATAGCCTGTGGCGCGTCTTGTAAAATAACTATTATTCAGGACGTTGTTTACACCAGTCTCTAGTGTAAATTGCTTGTACGTATACTGAAAAGAAGTATCTAAAATTCCGTAAGAAGGGATTTCACCTACAATACCACTAGTGCCATCAAAATCTCTTTCGGCATTTGAAGCATCTGTAAACTGAGAACTTAAGTAGGTATATTGAATACTTCCTAAAAAGTTTTTATACCCAAAGCCCATCCCTGTTTTGAAATTCACAAAAGGAATAAACTCTACTTTTTTTCCCTTTACGTTATTAAAATCTGACCTTATATATTCACTTTCAGTTATCGACAGATTAGAAAACACATTAAGCTTATAATCTTCTTTTTTGAAAAAGGTTTCGTTGATGTTCCAATCCACAAAAGACTCTATTCCATAACTTACTGCATCTCCTATATTACTTCTAAATTGTTCTAACCCGCCAAACTCCCCTTGTCTATTCACTACCCCCAAACGATCATTGTAGCTCAATAAAAAAGCGCCAATATCAAACCGCAGTAAGCGTCTAAAAGTTCCCCTTGTACCTATGTCAAAGGTGTATCCATTTTCATCTCTAATGTTTTCATCAATGACTAGGGATGGATTGTCAACTCTAATATCATCAAAAGTTACTGAACGATAATTTTGACTCACATTTCCGTAAAACTCTATGCTTCTTGACGCATCATAGCTAATGCCTAGCCCAAGCAATAAAAAATTACGCTCAAAATTCCTGTCTTCATCAATGGTTTCATTTCGAATGGGGTTACCTGCGTTATCTAGATTGATATTTTTATAAAACCCCTCTGCGTTGGTGTTAATATATTCGAAACGAGCTCCTGGAGTTACTTTAAATCCTTCTGCAATATTGAAAATTTGCTCCCCAAATAAGGCGACATTGGTATTGGGGAATGTATATTGATTTTGACGTTCATAATCTGGAAATTCATCTAAGGCAAAGTTAAAGTCGGCATCACTATTAGTTGTTCCGGGGCCTTGTTGAGATTCGTTATTAGACTGATAAAATTTTGCTCCCAGAAGTGCTGTTGTTTGCATATCAAACAAACTATATTCCGTTAAAAATCTACCCTCAGCTCCCCAGTTTTTAAAAGCACCTACAATGAGTTCTCTAGGCGCGTCTAGGTCATCTTGTTGCGATACTCTGTTTACTCTAAAACCAACCGATTCCCTAGAAGCGTCTAAGGCAAAAATATTTAGGCTAGCTTTTGTTTTTGTTGAAAAATCATGGGTTAGTTTTAGCGCATACAATTTCCAGTCTACCTCAAACCAGTTACGAGTTCTGTTGCTAAAAGTTGGGTCTTCTTCAAATTGTTTATCGGTTAAACCACCGGGTTGTTGGGCCAAATAATTTAAAGAGGAAAACTCAAACACCGCTTTGGTTTTTTCTGAAAATTGATATCCTAGGTGTGCAAAACCTGTAAAGGATTCAAATTGAGAATTAGGTCTGAAGTCATTTCCATTTTTATAATTACCGAAGGCATAGTAGCTAAACTTACCCACTGTGCCACTCACGCTATTAAAGCTTGTAAACAAGTCATAACTCCCTACAGACTGCCTAGAAATCCATTCTATTTCTTTGTTGGGATTGGGTTTTTTTAATTTAAAATTAATAAGCCCTCCAAATTGCGTACCGTATTGTAATGAAGCTGCACCTCTTACTATTTGGATTTCTTCAAGTGCCTCGGCAGGCGGTGTATAATAACTCTCTGGATAGCCTAGCACATCTGCGCTGATATCATAGCCGTTTTGACGGGTATTAAAATTAGCCGTCCTGTTAGGGTTCAAGCCACGTGCGCCAATATTAAGTTGTAGCCCTGCATCATTATTTTCATAAATATTAAGTCCCATTACTTGTGCATAAATTTGGCGCGCATTTCCACTAGCAAGATTTACGGTAAGATTATCCATCACGACGACTTCACTTTTTTTACCCGCATAAATGGCAGTACCTTCTACATCTCTCAATTGTTTTAGAGCAAAAATCCTTTCTTTTCGCTTCGTAATAACGACTTCACTTAAAGACTCGCCCAAAGGTTGTAATTCAAAATTAAGTCTTGTATTGGTGTCGATTTCTTTTGATACTTCAAAAAGATCAAAGGCAAAAGCAAATGCCGCAATACTGTAAGTGCCTGCAGGAAGATTTTCAAAAATATATTCTCCCTCTTGATTTGTCTTTACTGAAGTAGATAAAGTTATATTATATACCTCGGCATTGGAAATAGGTAATTGGTCTATGGCGGAATCTATGGTGCCTGAAATGCTGTATTGGCCAAAAGCGTGAAAATTTAGAACTAATAAAAAGATACTGATTAATATTCTCAATTGCATAAAGTTTTATTGTGATGTTTTTGATCCTTGTAGTTAGATGACCTCATTTTTAGAAAAACTGAAAAGACTCGACTTATAGCCCTTCTATTTTATCATTAAAAGGCAGAAGCCAATTTTTTGGTGCAAAACTATCATTTACTTGCATTAAATCTATTTTAGGATCGATATAAGGTTGACTCAATCTGCCATTCAACGCGATATAACTTTCTACAAATACCGCTATGTTTTGGTGGCCTTGTGCTTCAAAATGAGTTCCTAAAAAATGAGCATATTCTAAAATAAAATCGGGTTGTGTACTCATTTGTTTTTCTTGGAAAGGGGTTAAAAAATCCCTATTGTCTATGGCAAATTGTTTTCCAGATTGGGTGTCTTTTACCGTAAATTGGGCATATCCTGCTTTTTCCATTAACATGACTCGCCATGAAAACCGATAGCCTTCTTCAGTCCAAAATAGCTCGCCAGGATAAGCGAGATAACGCCATGGTACAAGGGCTTGGATGCATAAAAAAGCAGCTATAGTAATAGGGGCTATTCTCGAGATTGATTTCTTGGTTGAAAAAGACGCCAATGCATCTATTTTCTCTTTTGAAATTCTAAACAACCTACTTATAAATGCAAGTATTTTATGATGTACCGACGCATCAAAAAAGATAAGCGTACTTATAATCATGACGTAAGGAAAAATACCGATGGGAAACAACACTCTGGTTAATACATGAAAGATAACCACTACAGCAAAAGCAAACCAGCGGGTACGTTTATAGAATAAAAAAAAAGGGATAAGTAAATCATAGCCTGTACCTATATAACTAAAGGCGTAATGCACCCATTCCTGTTGCATTAAATCTCCTAAAAGTGGAATATCATATTTTGAAGGCAACCATATTTTGAGAGGCATGGCTTCTACTAGCCAATCGCTATTCAGTTTTGCTAAGCCTGCATAAAAATAGACGATGGTCAGTATTACCTTTAGACTATCTGTAGTCCATTGAGGAACAGTAAACGAAGCTATTGACCTATTGCGATAGGCATCAATAGAAAAATAACGATGCGCTGGAAGAAAAATCATCATAAAACTGACACAACTCACAAAGTAATAATGATTGAGATAAGTGGTTTTATCCATCAGTTCTATATACGTAAAACTCAAGAAGAAGAGGATAACAGCTATTCTATATTTAAAGCCTAAAGCTACAGATAGAGCTGAAATACCACAGATGGTAAATAGTACATAGGTATAGATTCCTAAAGGTTGTACCCATTCAAAACCATAATAACTGAAAGAAAAGGAAGGCTGAAGGTATAATTTATCAATCCATCCATAGGACCAAAAGCGGATCACACTAAAGAGCATCATCAGCCCAAAGAAAACACGAAAGACCGCCAAAGGGGCGGCCTCTACTTGTTTCTTAAAATATGTTTTGAACGTGTTGTTCATTAGTCGCCATCAGCATCTACATAGTCCACATCAATGCTTAATGCTTGCAACATATCGACTTTGATAAAAACGACATTGCGTTGCAATTCATTATAGGTTTCTAACATTTTACTGTTATCATTTCCAATTTGAATAGTAAAATTGTCATTTAAGGTTTTAGCCTTTTCCTCAGCAAGATTAAATTGTTGATTGATCAAAACACTTAAATCGTCCCCTCCTTTAATGGAGTTTAAAAAATCTAAATAATCTTTAAAACCAATTCCTGCGGTAGTCCCATCAAAATGCTCTCCATTAAAAAAGTTTCGTGTAGTTTCTATAGAAGCCAACAAGAGCTCTTTAGAGATATCGCTTTTATAAAGGGCTTCTACATTTTGTGGTAGGGGATCGTTCGAGAAAATACCAGCTGGGATACCTACCTTTCCTGCACGAAGGGATTTTTCATAATAATAAATAAAATCATTGGTCATTTTATCTACAGACCCATTGACTGAAGAAGCTGTATTTGTGACAAACGAATCTCTAAATGGACCTGTCCAACTTGTAATCACCTCTTTTGTTAGCGAGTGAATCGTTTGTGAAACACCATTTAATAGAGTTTTATAAGAGTCAGCCTTGGTATGAGTTGTGTAGAAACCTAATATTTCTTCATTGGTTTCACCCAAACCGTACAATAGATAATCTAAAGCAGGGAATCCTTGAGCATCAAACGAAGCTGGAAGTGCAAAATTGACACTTTCGTTTTCTACATAACTATCTATTTTGGAGACACTTGTAGGGTAAGCATTTAGCCTATTTCTATAGTTAATTTGTTCAGCTTTACCTACATCAAAAAGCGATACATTTTGGAAGCTTATATAGGCATTAAACCAGCTGTTTTGTAAGGACTCTAAATTAACAGTAGTTGGATTATCTACAAAGATTTGCGTCGCGTCTTCTAGAGCACTTGTTTTAGTTCCAAAATCTGTAAAGGCAGGGACTATGATGTTGTCTGCCCAATTGGCTAACATTACACCACGATCAAAAGTAGGATTTGATCCTTCTTCTTCTGTAGCTACAGTATCATCGTCAGAACAGGAGTATGTTACTAATGCACCAAAAGTTAATAAAATTAGGCTCTAGTTTAATACAGCTATTATATGTATATTTAGATTATGAACATAGATAATTTAAAAGAGGAAATACTATTATTATCCACTCTAGATCGTGATAATCTGTTAAAGGATATTACAGATT
>Ga0306864_1000463_pt1 | contig 18955 bp, 12 predicted proteins | sample AntRauTorckE5430_FD_190448 | JGI IMG/M metagenome (GOLD analysis project Ga0306864, IMG submission 190448) | Saline lake microbial communities from Rauer Islands, Antarctica - Metagenome Torckler E5 #430 (v2) (version 2) | ecosystem: Environmental > Aquatic > Non-marine Saline and Alkaline >...
AGCACAACATGTAGGATCCGCCTCATATTCAGATGGCGCAGATTGCCCGCAAGAGCAATTACTCGAATTCTCTTCACTCCGAATAGTTTTCAGCATTCGTTCATCTGCCTGACGCTCCATTGCAGCAGAGTCACTAAGCATGGTCTTGTGTTCATCAGTGAGTAACTGCCAGTCTCCTGTTAGACTCTGAATCACTGTTTCTGTCGCGAGTTGCATGTTCAAAATAATGAACAGAGTCCTATCGAAATTCCCACCCTGGAGAGGCTTTGATCCCATGAGATGATCGTAAAAGGCATCACTCTGACGCAATTCTTCGACGCTCTTCCCAGCAAAGTCACTAAAGACAGGATCGGCTAGCACGTCTCTCTTCGAGATATAGAGAGCAATTCCATAAATCTGTGCAAACTTGAATTGTGAGATGAAAAAATGAAAAAGAAGATTGCTAACATGACCTGATGGTACATACCTTGATCTTAAGCATCGTTCTTGTATACAAACCAACACCTGTTAATGTGTGCCTGCCAGATTCCTTCCGATTATGTCCCAAATATTCACTTATATCAGTGGGATACGAAAGACCAGTTATTTCATCCTTGTAATATCCATTTTTGGATGCAGCAATGTACGGATGGACAGGAATCTTGCGCGGTCTATACAGAACATCATCATGTATCGGTGACGCAACAGGCGACGGAGGATGGTGAAGCAGTTTACCTCCAGATGCATGATGATTCTTATTCTCTAGAATCTGCCTTTCAAAGTATCCACCGACACCAAGGGGCAAGATTTTTCCCTTGCTGAGCTCAGCGTGGATAGGCCCAGACGGATGGTTGTTCTTATTTTCTAGAATCTGACTTTCAAAGTATCCACCGAAACCGAGGGGCGAAAGCGGTAGCTTACTGAGATCAGAGTGTATCGGCGCACTGCCTTTCTTCGATGTAGCTGTGGAAGCATGTCTGCCACTGTTCAGATTTAATCCTTTGTGCTTCAATCCTTGGGGCGGTTCATGTATTGCTGCATTACTTTGGCTAGATCGTTTCCTTGTTGGTAGATTATGAGGGGTCACAGTTGGAACTGTTGCGTTGACAAGTTCGGTGTTTCTTGCATGTGGATGGGATGCTCGAGAATAATCATTATTCTCATCGTGCTCATCATTATCAACTTTTTCTTTAAGTTCTTCATGTCTTGGAAACCGCGGTAGCTGCGGTGACACAGCAGCTGAGTTCTGATATTGAATGACAGAAAAGCTAACCAAGGAACTTCCATTCGAAGCCTGATCGCTACTACTTGGATCACACGAGGCAGTGACCGCTGTCGCACCCTCATCTTTCCTCAAGCACATGGATTGATGACGATCTTCCTCTTCCCTAACCCCATTATCACAATCTCCCACAATATCAGATGTGACATCGATAAACCTAGACAGTGCTCCACCCAATATAGCCTGAGCTCCAAATTCACTTCGCTTATCTTCCCGAATGCTAGACAAATTTCGTTCCCATGTCAGAACTCCACCCTCGTCAATACTCCAAGACCAAGCTTCGTTTGCTTGACACGGTCCCATTTGCAGCACTCCATTATCATGATCGCTTGACGAGGGCATAGAAATTATGCATTCAGCCTCATGTATTTGTGTCATTTTTTCGTGTTCTCCCTCCACAATGATGGATGACGTGTTCACGTCTGCGAGTTCTAAGGCATACTCCCATTCGTGTTCTTTTCTAAATTGTGAAGGAGTTTGTTCATCACTACCTGAATTCCATTGGAAAAAGGCAAGAAATCCTTCATGAGGTGCACCTGCAGACAGATTGAAGTTAGTGACGTTATGTTGACATACTACATAGTAAAGTAAGACATGTGATATGAAAAGTGTCAAGGAGATTTATCGCACCTTCACCTTTCACCTCGACAGATGCTCCAGTCTGTGCTATTCTTTTGGATCTTCTAGGAAATATGGCTTGTCGTCTTCGTATTTTCCAAAGGGTTGCATCTCCACATTCTGAGAAACCACTGGGTCCAAGACAGGTACCATCAGTGTCATCCTGGTATAAATTAAAATTGGGATTAGAGTTGACACGAGATGAGAAATCAATATCATTTCTTTCATGGTATAATAAGGATAGGAATAATATGACGTGAAGTGACGTGACATACCTGCAACCAATAAGGTTCATTGAGAACAGTTTTGTCTACATCATAGCCAGCGCCTTCCAACAATGTCAAGAGCTCGCCTAGTCCACCGGCAGCTTGCAGTTCTAGCGGCTCCAGTAATATCGACAGCGGGTGGACGCCGACTATTCCCGATCGAAAAGGATTGTTCGGCAGGTAATTCGATACGCCCACCAAGTGCAGCAGGACAACAAATAATCGTGACGATCGCGATCTCATTTGCGTTGTATTTTTAAGTTATAATTTGATGTAGCTTGTAGATTATGCTTGTAGATTGGTGTTTGTAGCTTAAATGTCATAGATTTCAGTTTAGTTCGTATAGGAAGATCGTTTCTATTGTTGTTGGATATGATTCATTGTTTAATTTTAAAACGTGTTGATGATTATGTGATAATTTGCTGTGCTGACTTGTGCTGACCTGTGCTGTACGTAGGCAGTAACGGTATGTGTGTTGTGTCGGCGCTTCAGCTCTTGAGCCTTGAGCTTCGAGAAGATTGGGATCAAGGGTGAAAGAATGAACGTCGTGGAGCTCTCCCTCCTAAACAAACGTTTACGTGGCAAAGCAATTATCGTATAAAGATAATCTCGACCAATGAAATTGATGCATTATTCTGGCACAGTCTGGCAAAGGATACAAATATTACTTCCGGGTGGTTTTATAACACTCACTCTTTTGGCGCAAACGTCAAAGGCAGAGAAGAGAGGCGCGCCCAAATTTGTGAGAATAGGTGAGTGCATCAAGAGCTAGGTATCAAGAGTGGTGCATCATTACTTGTCAAAGTACTATCGTACGATGCGATATGCGTTGGAAATGTGAAATTTTGCTCACCTCTCTCCCTCGTAGGTACTTCTCGACTCCTCCTGTATGTCAACATTCACCATGATAGATAAATGCTATCATCATTCATGTTCGATTCCAGACACATGCATTGTTATTTATTCCTATTACCAAATTAGTAATATATTTGATTTTTAATAAGTAATTACAGTAGTGCTATTCTCACTCTCTTCAACAATCTTTTCTCGATTACATGTACATATAATGATTTCTCCTCTAACGTCTACCAAGCGCAGTGTCTTCTCACGTCATGAGATGGGCATTGGGATTATTTTTGTGATTGTGGGAAGATCTCCCAGAGCAAGCACATATTCCTACTCCAGGAGGAAGGTCGCTATCATTGTATCCCTCCCACCACACTTCCAAGTCCTCATAAGAAACCTTCTGTTTGTTATCAATATCAACTGCACTCATTGCCGCAACGAAATCATTGTGGTCAAGCCCCTGATCCATTGCCATCATCATCTCCCTAAACTCATCAATGTTGAGGAATCCATCGCGATCCTTGTCAAAGGAGTGGAACATGAATTTAATGTCATCCTTGCTTGTGATCGAGTTGCGTATTGCAGCAAGTCTGACGCTAGCTCTGTAACCAAACACAATGGAAAAGGATCCCAAGAGCATGAAGTAAAGTCCACTCATAATATTATACTTTGTAAAGAGGAAGAATTGGAAACATCCAGCGATGAAGTAAAGAAATCCTCTACCCCAAACATACTTGAGGAAAGTAAAGAAGAGACAGAGGAGATCGTAAACGAAAGGAATCTGCATGTGGAAAGGTCTTCCTTCTATTTGGATGGCAATTAGACCAATCAATACCAAGTTGAAGGAGACAAGTCTAGCATATGAATCCTCTTCAGTCTCGACAAAATCGAGGAGACTAGCTAGGATCATGAAGAATCCACCAATGAATCCAAAAGAACGGAAGGAGAGGGGACCCTCTTCAACGAGGTACTGCATATCAAAGACGTCTCCCTTCATGCCTTTCTTCCTCGCAGCGCGAATTCTTTGTTTGAGGGAAAGAGTTCCTTCTTTTTGTGTTGTAAATGCAGGGTAGTCAGCAGTTATCGACCTTGAATGCATTGATCTACCCTTTCCAACCGTCGATGACTCTCTGCTCTTGGTTTTCTTTGATGTTCCATTGTCTTTGCTAGTTGTCTGAATCTTCTCAGATTTAACGAAGATTCCCATTGTGCTGCTCTTTCTAAGCTCTTGTTTAGTCAAAAGGGTTCCGGGACCAGTATGTGAGGACTAGTCAGTATTGTGATGAAAACGTTTCCTAAAAAAAAACCTTGTGATAACTTCTATCTATCGCCATTGATCCTAATTGATCGTCGTTGAAAATGAATATTTATCTGGGATTAGATAATTTTAAGACTAAAAAGATGATATTTGTGTTGGAATATGAGATAAATTTGTCACATACTTGGGGCTACCTACTTATTCAAGTTTTGTAGATGTGGTGGTGGAATTGATCAATCTACTGTAGCTCCAGAGACATGGCAGAAATAGTTCGTGGTATACTAAGTAATAAATGGAGGGAAGCTTTATTCAATATTTTCCAAGAAACACGGATATTGTTTATTACAGTTGAATAGCTTATCACACAATATAATCAGAAGCTTTCTCGAACATTGCCATAATACGATCTTTCCTGTAGAGCACTGCATCTATCCACGTTTTTACTTCTGGATAGCTCACCAGTCCATCATTGTCAGTATCTATATTCAGGAATTCTGCGTCATATTCAGTTTCTTCAAAATCTTGTATTTTCATGTAGATTGCAAAGTCCCTAAATTCTTCTGATGTAATGTAACCATCGTGATCAGAGTCGAAGAAGTCAAATTTTGATTCTGTTTCATTATCCCTGGGAACAGCTTCAATTCTGGCATTGAGAATAGCGTTGCAGATCATTCCACATGCGAACAGTATAAATCCCAAGGACATAATGCAAGCTCCGTAAATGGTACTCACTGATGATCCAAGGCTAAATTGTAAACTTCCAGCAAACATAAGAAATAGTCCACGGCCCCACACAAACCGAAATATCTTCATGTAGTTTGAAATTGCTGTATGCAATGCACCTATATCCAGCAAAACGGAGCGCCCTTCCAACCCCATGATGAAGATACCAAACAACCAGGTATACATTGTAATTGTGACATAATCTATGTCGACCGCATCTGACGTTTTCCAAGTCAATTCGAAGTCAGCTGCAGAGGTAACTACCATACCCACGCCTCCAAAGAAAGTTGCAATTTGCAATAGGAATGGCCCTCGTTCCGCCAAGTGTCGCGCACGGGAAATTGCGCTTTTGAAATCAACTTCATCAATTTCGTCATGAATAACATAGTCATTGGACTGCGTTCTTTCATCTGAAAGCACTTGTTTCTGATGATAGTTTTGTGGTTGCACATTAGGAGATGTGTCACGACTTTCCAAATCAAGCGTAGAATCAAGGATGCTTGGTGGTGGGTCAATAATGTTTGCATCAACAGTTTTCTTTGATGCCCTTACACTTCCGGGTAAAATGGGGGAAGTGCCTGACATTCTTACATAGTTCGAGTTTGAAATCTTTGAGGTTTGAGTTGTCGATGACACACCATTCTCAACGTCACTGCTGTTTTTCATCATTCTCGCCATTGCCTTCTGATGTACTAGTGCAGACTTTCTCTTTTTCGATGAGAAAACCATGATGTAGAGTTGTATGTAGTATGCATTCCTGACAATACAGAATAAGGCTAGGTACAGGAGGTGATCGACGAATTAGCTTCTCAGAGAAAAGGGGGAGGTTTGGATGTCGTAAGTCGTGATGTTATTTTGACATGCGTTGGATCCTGTTTGATCGCTCATGTCGTTGATCGTCGAACAACTTCGAACAACACCACTATGAAAAAGAATGGAAAGGAAAAGAAAGTAATACTACTGTATGTACGACCTGTGTAGACGCAAAAATTTAGGTGAAAGGAAGGGTCAAAGAGAGGTTATGATATTATTGTAGTTGCCAAACTTGAAGATGAGAGGGTGAAAAATTGCTGTATTGGCCACCCCCCATCGCTCGCTCCAAGAGCCAACCAATGTTTTGGATTTACATGTCTTTTTTTTCTTTGCTGGAAATCGCTCACTTTTTCCACGCTTTTGTAAGCACATTATCATACAACAGTTGTATAAATAAAGTAATCACCAAATAGAAATCATGGGAAGCAAAACAGTAAGTATACAAAAGGAATATTAATTGATAATCGTTGTAATGCACAAATTCCTCACTTTTTCATGAAATCATCACCAAACTGTAGGATAAAAGCGCAAAGAAGGCAGCAAAGAAGGCACTTGCTGAAAAGGTAGCCAAAGAAACCAAACCGGATAAAAAGGAAAAGAAGGCAGCTAAAAAGGCACTTGCTGCAAAGCTTGCTAAAGAAGCTGAAGATGCTGCAAAGGCTGCAGCAGAAGCAGCAAAGGCTGCTGCTGCACAGGCAGTAGCTGATGATGACTCATCCAGCAGTAGCTCATCATCTAGCAGTAGCTCATCATCGTCCAGTTCTGCAAAGCCGGTAGAGAAGAAGGTTGAGGCTAAGAAAGATGATTCGTCGAGTTCTAGCTCTGATAGTTCTGATTCCGAGTCAGAAGATGAGAAACCTGTTGCGAAGAAGGTCGCAAAGGCCAAGAAGGTGGAATCCTCCAGTTCCAGCTCTGACAGTTCTGATTCCGAGTCAGAAGATGAGAAAGCTGCTGTGAAGAAAACAGCCGAGGTTAAGAAAGCAAGTAGTAGCAGTGATAGTTCATCTAGCTCTTCTGATTCTGATTCTGATAGTGACTCTAGTCCTTCCGACAAGACGGACGAAAGCGACGTCCCTGCTTCAAAGAAGCGTAAGGCTGAAGATGACGAGGTTGAAAAGCCCTCAAAGAAGGCCGCTGTTGAGGATGACGGTGAAAACAAGACCTTATTCATTCGTGGATTGCCCTGGAGAGCAGACGAATTCCAATTAAGGGAATACTTTGCTGCCTGTGGAGAGATGGTAAGCGCGGAATTGCCCCTTCAAGATGATGGACGTAGTTCCGGTACTGCCATTCTTAAGTTTGCAACTGTCGATGCATGCGAGGCTTGTATGAAATTGAACGGAGAAGACTTTGATGGACGTTGGCTCAGTATCAAGTACAGTACATCAAAACCTATCTTTGCCGCAAGGGAAGCTTCGGAGAAGCCATTTGGATGCACAACTGTTTTCTGTGGAAATCTCAGTTGGAATGTTGATGAAGACACTCTCAGAGCAGCATTTGCTGATTGTGGTGAGATTTCTGACATTCGCTTCGCAACAGACAGGGAAACTGGCGAATTCAAGGGATTTGGTCACGTTGAGTTTACTGAGACTGAGAGCACGGATAAGGCAATCGCTATGGCAGGAACCGATATCATGGGAAGAGGAGTTCGTGTAGACTATGCTGCAGATAAAAGACAGAGCGGTGGTTTCGGAGGAGGAGGTCGTGGTGGTGGACGCGGTGGCGGACGTGGAGGTGGACGCGGCGGCGGTCGTGGAGGAGGAAGGTAAGCACTACAGATTGAATTCCCAATTATAGTAACAAAATGACCAGTATGCTAACAAAGCTTTCCTTTTATCTTTTAACAGAGGTGGAGGAGGAGGTTATGGCGGTGGAGGAGGAGGAGGCTACGGAGGTGGAAGAGGAGGAGGAGACAGTGCTGGAAAAAGTGCCGTATACGCAAAGAGGGGAATCCAGGAGTTCGCTGGAAACAAAATCACATTTGACTAAGAACATTATTAAATATCTTGTTAATACATGAACATAGATAGACACTGAACTCATGACTTTATGAACCAACAAGCCCTTCTCATCGAATGTTCTTTGTTTATATTTAGGTACAGCTTGTAGTCATGACGCCATATTAAATTTTATCTTATGGTAGATATCAAATACCACTCTCTTCATCTTATCGACCTCAAACAGAAAGTAGTGCTGCAGTTGTAAGTGTTGATTCCATGATGCAGCACTATTAGCATCATATGAAGGCTATTAGTTGTAAATACCCTTTTATTAGAAGCATTCCAGCAAAAAGTGATTAATTGTAGGAAATTTATCTCCTTTTGGCGAACAACACCCTCCACCTGAACCTCAGCTGGCACTTTACCCAGGTTCGTTAGTAAAACAGATCTGCAGTATCTGTCATATTATATGATTTAATACCAAGTTGCCTGTTTCTAATCACCAATCACTCTACCAGATAAGCAATGCCTGAAACAAAAAATGAGAGCTTGCCTTTCGTACCAATCCTTTATGGTTGCTTTTCCCTCAAGCATCAATAAATAATTAATCCGAGCGAGGTTTAATCTTTAATCCCCATTATTTCCGATTTCTGAGCGCTTATCGTTTTCTTACGAATGCCTTCACATCTATATACTCAGATCAAACCCATTTAAACACACAGGCTAGCTAGCTGGGATTAATTGGCTGTAATCGCAGATACATAGTTGAAAAGGTGGTGTGCTCTTTGCACATGGACACAAATTATGGCCATTAACAGAGTTAGTCAGCGGTCACGAACCCATAATCGTTATGTCTTCTCTCTCACAAACTCTAAACGGAATGTACACAAACGGCCCAAGCTATCAAGCGAAATAGACAATAATGACTTTTCTATCCTAGCCGAAGGCGGTGCTCATCTAGAGGTACCCAGGGAGCGGGAGAGACAGAAACGAAGAAGAAGAAAAAGAAGTATTCTTGCAGTTTTCATGGGAGGCTTGATTGTAATTTACTGTATGGATGGGATGTACTTGTACAATGAAAGTAATTCGTCTAATCTCGACCATCTACATGATTTGAATATTGGCGGAGGAAATAAAGAAAGTGAAGGTTACGAGAGTAACTTTCAGTCCGGCATGCGGGGAGGAGAGAAAGTGTTCCAACCTGCAGTTAGCGGACTCGGTAATAATATTATCGGCGATGAAGTAAACATCATGCCTAAATATGCTCCAATCAGCGCATATGTATCCGACAAAAACTCCAATGCGTTATCCTCTCATGACACTCTACTGAATGATGTTGCGGGCAAGGTAGCAGATCTGCTAAGAGATGATACCATGAGGTTTGATGATATGAAACTCGTTGTTGGCTTTGATGGCAGCAACGCTTCTAGGTTGAATTCGCGCTCGTCAGGTTTGAAACTGTCACCAGGGGAACCTTTTCCTGACCAAGAAATTGAAATGGATAGAAAGATGAAGTACAAACCATCCAAACAGTTGCTAAGTAGGATACAGACAAAACCTCATGAAATTACAGGTCTCCACTGCAATTTATATGGTGGTCCCAACTCAAATATTGGTAGTAGAGATCTCGTGTATTGGCAAGATATCAGTTCGGATGACACATATTTGAGCCCATTCTTTCACGAGAACAGGGGTATTGCAGACGATGATACTGCGTCTTTCAAAACTGCTAGAGATAGCTATTCAAAGTATATCACTTTCGAACCTGACCCCGGCGGATTCAACAACAATCGCATGGCTTTTGAACTTTATTTGGTCTTGAGTGCTGCGATGGGAAGGACGCTTGTGTTACCGCCGAAACACAAATTTCCACTATTGATTCAAGGCTCAGAAAAGGAACAGATCTTGTCAATGGAAGACTTTTTCCACCTCCATACACTCACCAAAGAAATAAAAGGAGTCAACATAATCACAATGGAAGAGTTTCTGAAAAGAGAAGCCGCAATTGGCCATATCACTAGATACGCATCGGATGAGAAATTACTTCCACCCCACAATGAAACTGTTTGGGACTATAGGCGTGGCGGTCCTCCACAAGAAGAACTATGGGAATATATTCGGACAGTCGGATATCGAGCTGAAACTTGGAATAATGATTGCGTAGGGGCATTCCCAAGCGATGCAAGTGGTAATAGTGTCTTGGTTAAGATGATGGATGGAATCTTAAGCCACTCGGATTATAGAGAATTTCCAAACCCTCTTGACTACCAGGGTAGACCTGTTCCGCTTAGTGCTCCTCCAAATGAGCGCCTTCGAGAAATCCTAGCAGAAAGACGTCGCCTTTGTCTTTATAGCAATGAGATGCAGGATGCAACGTTGGTTCATTTTCCATCTGGGAAAGAAGCACGGTTATTTATGCAATTTTACGCCTTTTCCTTCTTCGAAGATCCAAGGCAAGCATCTTGGTCTTCCAGATTAATTCGAGATCATTTACGCTATAAAGATGTGATCATGTGTGCAGCTGCAAGAATAATCGAAGCCTTAAAGCAGCAGTGTCACTCTGCTTCAAACCCCACTGGCACATACCATAGCCTCCATTTACGTCGAACAGAAGGATCATTTGGATCACAGTACAAAAAAGCACTTGTTTCGTCAGAGGAATTGATGCAATCTTTGTCAATTATTGAAGCCAACTCGACAATCTTTGTGTCAAGCGATGAGAAAAGAGACCACCAAATTTTCAAAGAATTGAGCGAGAAGTACAATATTGTGATGTTAGAGACCTTTCAAAATCTTGTGGACGGCCTCAATCCGAACTTTCATGGAATGGTTGAACAGATGATTGCAGCGAAAGCCGGTATTTTCTTTGGGACCTACTATTCTACTTATTCTGGCTTCATTTCGCGCCTTCGGGGGTATTACAGTGTTCAAAATGAGGAGGATGGCATCGTCGAGGGAATTCTTCGTAACACCTTCTACATTACGTCAGAGCAAAAAAATGAGTATGCTATTTCAAAAGCTGTCCAGAAACCATTCTTTTCTCGAGAGTTTCCTATTGCATGGAGAAACATAAATAGAGGATTGAAAGGTGTTGACAAGAAGTGGAAACTGCGGTGATTACAGTGCAAACGCACACGTATGTTACTCGGCCTAAGGTTGCATTTAAAGAGAAACTACATGTCATTAAAATCCCATTTATTTCTTCTATTTTATATAATACAACAAAGTAACATACTAAATGCACACAATCATTTCCGCTGCTTAAATGGTGGCGGTTCACTTGCATGTGTACACATAACTGGCGGTGTGATCAGATCCCTCGTGGCACCACCAAGAAAAGGCAGCCGTGTGGCAAGGCCTTCTTTAGATAGGGGTATATTGGGTTTGAAACTACTCACAGCCATGCCATCCATTGGCAGCTGAGAGTTCTCTTCATGGACAATGCACATACCGAAGAGACTACTGGAACTAGAATACCTGGATGTTGGCGCACTATCTGTCCCGGATGTAGCACTTTCAGTAACGGCTGCTGACACGGCACTTCCTAGTTTCGCGCAGTATGAGGGTACGATTAATGAAAAATCGTTTGCCTCTTTACTTGAACTACGCTTCACCCCATGATCCATGGTTGGCAAGGGGGAGATCGATTGCTTGAACTTCTTGGCATTTTCGGAAGTCAAGTCCTTGTCAGGACCACAGAGAAAGAATCTATCGTCATCTTCGTTGTTACTATCTGTAAGGGAGCCATCACTTGATGAATGGTCGAACTCGAAATCAAAGTCATCTGTTGCCTTCGATGCAAATTGCATTGCGCCCCGCTGTTGAGGAGCTATCTGCAAGCCCAACGACAGACTCTTGTTTGTGGTACGTGGGGTCAATGTCGTTTTTGGAAATGCACATCTTGGTGAGTCGTGGGTGTGGTGCAGGTTCCTTGCGGGATTCCTTAATGATGCTGGTGACTCCTCTGACGATCCTACAAACATGATGGGTACAAGTCTTTGCGACTGCTGCTTTGGTATAGATGAAATTCCAGATGATGGCGATTCAGAATGGTGTGACTTGCTTCCAGGGCTAAATGCGGAGAAAGGAGACTGGATAACGAGGTTTCCAAACCGAGAAAGCTCATTTGTGATGGGAGATGAAGCCGGACCTCGCGGAGGAGTCATCATCGCGGTGGCAGTGCGACATGGCGAACACGGCGGGGGCAGAGGTGCTTGGGCTCCATTCCTACTTGGGCAAGAATCGCTCTCTAGATGCTTGAAGGTCGTTCTATTTTCTAATATAGTCCCAGTTTTATTTTGGTGCAAGCTTGTCATCCCATGTATATAGGGTTCGTTGCCATCATCGTCGTTCTCATTGCCATCATCATCATCACAATGAGGGGCTGGAGCTGCTATTAGAGGTCCATTGTAAGCGAAAGCTCTTCTCTTTCTACCTTTCATAATTATGGTACGATCACAACAAGGAAAGGCTACGTCTGATTCTCGTCCTTGTCTATCCCATGTTGGTAGATAATGTGCTGCACGACGAGGCGGACCAGTAATTTCAGATATTGATCCCGCTTGAGAGCACGGAACAGAGCGGTCCCCTTCTCCAACTCTATCGGTACTATTCATGATAGTATCCCTAACAGCACTCCTGTTGTGTATTTTATTGAATCTGAGTGTGTGTTGGTCACCAAGTAGAATTACTGAATGCAAGTCAGACACAAAAGTTTGTGACGTGAACTCTTTGTGATCGTAGAACACATCATTATTCATCATTTTTAGTTTACATTCGAGGAAATTATTATCTTAGAAAACAAGAACAGATGTTTGGTGTCTAATGTCTGGTTTGATGTGAAGATGAAATTCGAAAGAGCCTATTTCTGAGCGAATAAGCTAAAATGATTTCTCAAATAAGCGCTGTAATTGAACTACTTATACAAACAATTATAAAAATGGCTCTTTCAAACTTCAAACTCTCCAGAGGGCCAGCTCTAGTGTCTCCTCGATTAGTCGTCGGCCGTAGCTCTAATTTGAGCTATATTATTTTGTCACAAAACAAACAGATGTTTGTTCTCAATTTGGGTGTCATTATATTTTGTCATAAAAATGACAGATGTTTATTGTAATCCCAAATTGAAAATTTGGATGGCTGAAAAATGACAGACGTCTACGTCCAAAAAAAGGCAAAAAAACATCTACAAAATTAAAATGACAAATGACAATTATTGATTCTTGGTAGCAGCATCTGAATCTTGCGAAAGGGTCTGCAGCCGTAAAGGATTGAGTGTAATCATTCGAAATCTGATAATGTTCTTAACAACAAAAACTTAAAAAACAAGCTACAAGCAGTTTATGCAATAATAGTATTTAACCCCAGCTCGGCGTTCCTCGTTGGTAAAAATTGGAAGTACTGGATGATGGATGATCCTCGTATTCACTTAACACTTTATTTCTTCTTCTCAGGTGCTGAAACGCTTTTACATTTGTAATTGAGTAAAGATTCATCATCATTAGCAAAAAATACTCTTCTCTTTCTACTTTTGCATTTCAAATGCTGACACGAGATGGGACGGAGTAAGTGGAAATTTATACAGTTATCAGTTTTACGTTCAGATGACTCAGTATATTTAGACTTCGTTAGTCAACATCCTGCTGTAGAATGCTTCCAGGGATGTCATGTTCTCATCAAATGGTTTCGAGCATTTGATACTACCAGAACGTAACCATTCAGGAAGTCCTAACCAAACACGTGAGTCAGCGGCATATCGTGAATCTGCCAAGATGATCGCAGCATAGTCTTTGCCGTGCCTGATCGCTCTTCCAATACTTTGATTCACAGCTCTCATGCAAAGATTCTGATAGTATTCGCTACCTGTAATCCCCGACACTGACGAACCTTTGGTATCTCTAGATTCATTGTCAAGCAGTTGCATTTTCTCTGCCAATTCTGGGTCGGTAATATCTGGATAAGGCAACCCCACGATGAATACGCATCGTGCCATTTCGTTTGCAAAATTGATCCCCTCTGACATTTTGCCTCCAACGACACAAAATAATATGGCCCCATTTTTGGACGATGCTTCGCGAGCATACGATGCAAGTGTGGTTTCCACATCCTTCGCAGATCGAGGTTCTCTGAAGACCTTCTTTCTATCGTAGATTCTATCATATGCTCCCTTTGCTTTCCATCTTTTGATTAGGAAAGCCTCATAGGAATAGCTTGGCAAGAAAACCACCATCCCGTTTGGAACTTGGATAGCAACTCTGCATATACTCTCGGCAAGCTCATTGCATATCGCATCGTGGAATCGCGACGAGTGCCTAAAATCCAAAGTTACACCTGTAGGTCCCTTTGACATGCATGTCATGAGAACGTTGCGTGATGGCACAACATGACCACATGTAAACGTAGTCAATGTGGTCGAGACTGAGGTACAAGAGACTTTGGTATCACCTTTTTGTTGGAGCTCTGAGATTTTGGCTTGTTCTACTAGTAAGCGTTCAGATCCAAACAATTCTGTAGCGAGATGGACGAAAGGACGGAGTGTACCACCTGCAAGTATAACAGAGTGTGCCTCGTCCAAGACATTCTTGAATTCATTGGAAGGGTCGAGTAGCAGGTACCGACAGCAAGGGATTGTGTTAACTGAAGCTCTCGAGTCCTTATCATAAAGCGCATTTGCACATGGAATCTCGATGACGACTCTACCCTCTTGTTGTGTCGATGTGAGGCATTTCAAGAAGGTTTCAACAAAAGACATGCAGGAAATGTGCTTAGAGACAAAATTCGGATCATCTGCATCGAGGTCTTCATTCATCTCCTTATCTTTCTGGGTTGTGAAACCGTGTAGCTTTTGAGAAAGCCTTGACTTTCCAAGATATCGAATAATATTGAACAAGTTCAGGTTGTCCAATTTCAGAGTAAATAACAACTCTGTTGCTGTTACCATTGACCTCACTTGGTCACTAGGACGCTGACTAGAACCAGATCGTAAATGTCTACCAAGCTGTGTAAGAAACTTCCGAATTTGGCCAAGATAGAATAAATTCCGACCAGCCAATCGATTCGAGTATTTGCTCACATATGCCACAAGTTGCGCATTTGCTCCATCTATGATGGGCAATGTGAGCTTACTAGACGAAATAGATCGCAGTGCTTCCGGGATATTGTGCGCTTCATCCACAATTATTAGAGACATTTTGAGAGACAAGCCAATAGATTCTCGGGCTGGTTTGGATAAGAGTGTATTGTATGGTACCACCACTACTTCAGCAGCTTTCAGCGCTTCTCTGGATGAATAATATGAGCAAATTCTACTTTTTTCTCCTAATCCCGCAAGATCTTCAATATCCGATGGCTGCGCAAGCATGTGCAAGGCTAGTGTTGGTATAGCTTCCTTCACGAGTAGGGGACATGATACTTTGGTTTTGACAGACTTACTGTTTGTCACTACCTTGTTGGCTTGCACCCCTTTTTGCAAATCGAGGCATTTTTCTGTAATAGTTGCCTCACTTCTACTATGATTGGATCCGGTCACCGCTTTGTTCCCACAAAGCAATTTCCTCCCACCCAATGTAACAACTCTAATGGATCCTCCCCATGCCGTTCGCCTGACTTCACCTACAAATTGTGATAACTGAGAATGTGTTCTTGCAGCATAGATAATTTTACGAACCCCAGATCCAGGTACGACTCCTCCAATAGTCATTTGATCCTTTCCATGTGCATCAGTTGCATTTTCCTGATTCCATGCATTCTTTTTATGACGTGATGCGAGACCCGAACCATCTAGTTGCCCACCGTCCAACAATTGTCTTGACGATAATTTGCTCTTTCTATCTAGATCATTATTGGAGCTTGGTGCTATTGCCGAGGGCATTCGAGATATATTTAGCGAAGAATCTTCTTCATCTGACGAATCATCGTCTTCCTTCCCACCTCTTCTACACCCACCTGAGCGCCTTTCCTCATCCGAATGATATTCATCAAGGCAAAAATCATCTTCTGTAGAATCATCATTCCTCGTTCTTTTGTATCCTGCTGATTTGGAGGCATTCACATCATCCTTTGCGATCCATCCCATTGCATTCTTACTATTCGATATACGTGTACGTGCACTTGTGCTTGCACTTTGATACTTGAAATTCTGCATGGCTCGAGAGACGATTTTTTCCCTCGCCCTCCTCCTTGCCGCACCAATATTTGTGATCTTTTCTGGATCTGGAATTGTTATTCTTACTTCATTCTGAATGGAATGACGAATAGCATTCAGCTCCTTTTCCAACGATGCACGGGTCAATTTCGCTCTCTCTGCACATTCTCCCCTTTCCTTCAGGATCAGTTGTTCTTTTTCAATTTCTTCCTGTGGAGCCCAAGCATCAAGCCAGTGATGTGGATCCTTCTGCGGTATTGCAGCTTTATTATTGTCTCTATCCTGATCCTTATCCTTATGACTATCATTATCGTTATCATTATCATCATCCTGGTGTTGAACATATTTGTTTTTCTCGTCATCATCTCCATACAGTGAGAGGTCGGCATGTTCGCGATATTTCAGCCAGGCGATGGAGGCACATGCGAGGGACAGGGATTTTCCAGTTCCAGTGGGTGATTCTAGCATCATAATGTTGGCCCTATGCTTGCCTTTCTGGCATGATATTGTTTTATCGTCAATGCGTTCAAGAGTTTGGAGTATGGCGTCCATGAGTGCTGCTTGTTGTGGGTAAGGTTTAGCAAACGGAAAAGGAATGGTGGAGGATGAAGGGTAAGGAGGTTCAACTTCATGGATTTCTCCGGAGGAGTTGGATTGTTGTTCCATGATAGCGGCAGTGCATGTTATGCTGAGGTATAATACTAATTGATTGTATCCCTAACTACTGAATGACTACTAATGTAATGTAGCTATGTGCATTCTGCATTCTGCATAAAAAAATGAGGAAACTACGAAACTACCAGCTTCATCTTTATCTCTTCAATCCTCGCCGAGTTCCCGTCGACAATTATTTTGCGCGACACAAAAAGAAAATCTGGATACAATCAAAATACAATCATCATTTTTCTTAATCTTAATTTACTTTTACCAATGACACTTTGAACTCGCGCTCGTAGCTCGTATGTAGTACACGGTACGACGTGCTTGTAATCCTTATGTTTAAGAAAGCTTGCCCAATTGGCTCAAGAACTCACAAGGGCTCATGAGTTCCGTGCTACCATATGTTACAGATCTCCTCTCATCTGCAATCATTTGCAAGTTTTGATACTCTGCATAACACCCACCTCCAATCACAAACGTGATAACCTCGCGACAAGGCGACCTCGTCATATTGCGCAATATTTTAACATCAACATCTCCCTTCACCTTGGGATCCAAATATAAATATTCATCGTCTTCAGTACCAGGCTTCATTTCACACAAGTTCTCCACCACCCTCGTAGAATAATGCTTGACAATCTTCCCCAACATGGAACTGACCTTCTCCGTCGCCTTGGCCAACAATCCCGTTGCCTGATTCGTTGCACGAGCCATGAATCCAGACAATAAGTCCGAATTTCCAGCAGTTCTCGAACCATAATCCACGGCATCTACAATATTTGGAATCATCTGCATCGATCTCAAATTTTTCAAATATGCAATCGCCTTGAGACCCTTATCAAGTTTGATCCTATCATCCTTACTCAATAGTCCGTGACCGTGAGCAGCACCTTTCCCGCCTCCACTCGTAGTATGCGTAGTCCCCTTACTCTCCAAAGCATTCGCCATGGCAGATGCAACCTCGGTAACATCCGATCCAGGAGCAGTCGTTGCAAGACAAAAGACAATCACTAAACGAATCTTATCCTCTACATTTCCCTTGGAAACATCAATTGCCAACGCCATGACGGCGTTCTTGGCTTTCAATGGATCGTTCTTATACTGTCCTGATGCAAGCGCACTCTCCAACTCATAGAATTGCGGCACATCCCTCGCTGCCACTTCATTCATGACAGCTTGCAGGATAGAAGTATGCATCTCCAACTGTTTCTTCTGTTCCAATAATTTCGGCAACGAATCCACTGCGCTCGCCAAATCCGATGCAGCCATTCCATCTTCTTGGTGAGATACTGCATTCGCAGTTGCAGTTGCATCCACATTATCATCTGCATTACCCCCCACAGTCTTGGAACGAATCGCCTTTTCTCTCGACGTGACATTGTTCAATTCCACGCCATTCGACTCAATCGCCTCTGGAAAGGGATTGAACTTGTGCCTCTGATAAAAAGTATCCAGATCCGCATCCAAATCAAATTTCTTAACTTGGCTCCTCACACCTCCCTCGGCTTTGGTGGTGAATTCCACCCTGTTAGCCTGATGTGTCAATAAATCATCAATGAGCGCCTGATACGTGGACGAATGCTGGATGGGCGTGATCAGATCCATATTCCGATCCAAGATCACCAGCAATGGTCTCATGTGCTTGGAATGATGACTATGATTATAATTCGCTCCGGTGGAGGGATGCTCAGCTATCAATTTATTCAATTTCCGAGCCACCATTTCCGGCGCTCCACCTCTGGGACAGCGAATGACCGGGACGCAACCCGTGGTTCCCACAACGGATAGGAGACCAAAGGCCAGATCGGTCAGATAATTTTCCATGACCATATCCGTCACACCGGATCCGTTGATCATGGCATATGAATCTTTTTGATTACTGAGCGAAAAAAGGTTTTTTTCGAGACAGATGAAATCGAGGTATTGATCGTGCAGCGAAGCGATCATGTCAAGACATCCATTCTGCACCATGAGCTTCCCAAATTCTTCCATGAGCGCTCGATCTAATTTGGTGACGAAGTTAATGTGCACCTTGGAATACAGCCTCTTGGCACAATCTTCGGCAATAGTTTTTAAATTACTTCGTGTGGGTTCAACGAAATATACGGCAGGTACATCCGGTATGGCTTCCCGTTCGGTGGTGCTGCTTATGAGGAGGTGGAGCGTGACACCTCTAGAGCGGAGTTGAGATACGGATAGGAGAGGTGAGATTATGGAACGGCAGGGTATATCGTAGATAAGAATTTTCCATTGATTATAAGATGTTCCGGCAGGTGCATCGTTGTAGGAGAATGACGACGAGGGCGAGGATGCTTTGGTGGTATTCGTATCGTTGAGTGAGAGCATTCGATGGACAGCTGCTAGTTGAGCCGATTTGAGTGAAGGAGCTTCCATTGTTGGCATTCTTTGTTATTAATGAATGAACTGCAG
>Ga0306864_1000464_pt1 | contig 18936 bp, 24 predicted proteins | sample AntRauTorckE5430_FD_190448 | JGI IMG/M metagenome (GOLD analysis project Ga0306864, IMG submission 190448) | Saline lake microbial communities from Rauer Islands, Antarctica - Metagenome Torckler E5 #430 (v2) (version 2) | ecosystem: Environmental > Aquatic > Non-marine Saline and Alkaline >...
ATTGATCTTCTTAAGAATCCAGGAAGGTTATTGGGTGTCATTGTAGTTTATGTGTGTGGCTAGCTAGTGTCCACTGTTGAGATACTATTTGATATATCGATGTGAAAAGGGTATGTATGTAAGTATGTATGTATGTAGGTATGGTGATGTATTGGTATCTATTGGTATTCAGATTCAGATATTTTGCAGTTTCCGCAAGTCGCTTTTTTTGGTGAAAAAAGGGGATTTTCGGCTTTCCAAACCCCAAACCGCCGCTTCCGATTTTCGCTCACCAAATCATCATAAAACCGATAATATAGTTCTTCACCGCGCCAGTAGTTACACGATACAATCGTACACGATACACGAGATTCACCTCTTTCGTCGTATACGAGATAGATTCCTTCGCTAGAGTAGCTAGTTTCGATTGCCACGCACACTAATCTATTCCGTGCCTAATCATGCCATCCAGCGGTAAGTAGATATAGAGAATTACGGGATAAGTGGATCTAGTGAAACTTGAATATGCTATCTAGTTGTTGCTGGCTAAGAAAAATGCTTCTCTCGTATATTCATGATTAATGTCTAATGTCATCAAATTTTCCACCACCCTCCCATCATCTCTTCTAGTACCCACTACGAAAGTCTCAGCTCAAGCACCAGTTCTTGTCATCGCAGCACGCACTTCTCCTCCAGCAAAAACCACCGCTTCGCCGAATGCAACTGTTGCTGGACCTCCTGCTATCGCTCTAACACCCTCTCGCTTCTTCTCAAGGCGTCTCCAGGAAGCGTGTAAAACATATCATGTCAATCAGCGCCGTGCCATCCAAGCTGCGGTGCTCTACGAGGCTCATCGTGTCCTCAACTTCCGCAAACAATCCAAAGGAAAACAAGAACTCTTAGACACAGCAAAGGTCATCCTTCGAACTTGTACATGGATTCCAGCTCATTTGAGAAGTAGCATCCTCGCACGAACAATGACCAAGAAATTGCCGCTGAATTCAGAGCTGGCTTACAAGAGGGTGAAAGAGAATGTACATTATTTGACAAAGGGGTTGATTCCTAGAATTCTCGAATTTGGTTATGATGCAGATAAGAGCCATGTGGATAATTGCAATGCCTTCCTACAGCATTCTTATGTAAGTGAAAGTGAAAATCATTGCATCTCTTTCTTGTTGTTCATGGCAATCACACACTCACTCGATGGCTCAACGTTTTGATTGCGACCCGATTGGCACAGTCTCAGAAAAGTGGCAAGAAGAATTCATTTCCAAATGAATGGATGTACAAAGTAGACAGTCAATTTCTCACCTATCGGCTTTTTTATCTTGGTGACAGCGTGGACCCCAAATTGCCAACAAGCTTCTATCCTCTTCCAAAATCTCAAATGGTGGCAGGTTCCTTGGTGAATGCATCCACTGCACCTCGCAGTCCAGTGCCTGTGGTCCAGACTAGGAATCAGAATCTTGCCCCAAACGAGAATAATACTGTGACGAGGGGGGCTGGTTCTACAGTTGTCCAGCGCACGAATCCAAGCATAGCTGCAACATCAGACGCAGGAGCAGCAACAGCAGGGAATTCATTGGTGATCAATAGACCTAGTCTACCACTGCATCGTCCTGCTGTTGCTACGGTAGTTGTCGCTGCTGGAGATAGATCACCTGCGAACAGGGCTGCAGAAGGTGACGCTGGCAGAAACAATCATTATTACAACAATGAGCCCAATGAGGAGGACATTGAAGCATCGTTTCGTAGGCAAGGCCGTTTTGTGCGGCAGCGCAGACGTTCGATGGATCCGTATATTGATGAAGAAGGTGCAAGCAAGAAGAGGAGGGTTCTCATCAATGAAATTTCAGAACACTTGGATGTGTTAAAGCATTTTGAAGGATATGTTCCTGCTCGAGAGCTGCATGAAAGGAGGAAGGCCTTGTTCCAAGCACTTCCAATGCCGAGATAGTCAAATGGGTAGATAATGAATTTGAACGGGGATTGAAATAAATACAGTACATTTATTTCATTTAAATAGTACTTCGTATTTAGACGTAATTTGTGAGACTGGCGTTAATTTTGGCAATTTGCGTTATCATCAAAAGCTAAGGTCTTTTCCAAACAGTATCAAGATTGCTGGTTCTAGGTAAAAGTAGCCGCTTTCATTGTCATTCATCATATCATTACATGGTCCATTCTTATCATCATATTTTGCAATGATCATTTTTGTGAATTTCGTTTCAGGAGGGGGGTAAATAATCGAAAATTTTCATAATTACCCTTATTTATCTTCTCAATCAATCGGTTTCCAGCGACAAATCTGAGAAGAAATTAGTTCTCGGTTCTCGTAAAACCCTTCTTCACCGCATCATTAATCAAACATCACAGCATATCGATACACACAGAACATCCATGAACTGGTTTGGAAAGAAGAAAGCAGCAACGCCGTCGACAACCTCCCAAGGTTCATCCGGTGGAGGTGGAGGATCTGATGCAGGTGGAACCATCATCAAGCTGAAGGAATCCGTTAAAGCTCAAGAGAAGCGGTGAGTGATTCGGCGAAGGGTGTATTTTATTATGTTCCATCCTGTTCTTGTTGCTTCTTCGATGCAGTTTAGTGCACATGAGACAAACTTGCTGCCGTTGCTTTGTATCCTCTTTCGTGATACACATAATTAGACAGTCGCAAATGTTTGCATCATACGATGCCATATGCGACTATCAAAATTTCAGTATAATTCAATCTCTAGTTCTGTCGGAAATAATAATGCTGTTGGATAGATATTTCTTCTAGTCGGTCCACATGATGTATACTCACTCTTATGTTGCATCATCGTTTCTCTACCTTAGTGAAGAGCACACCTTACGGAAAATCGACATCATGATTTCTGATGCAAAGGCTAGAATGGCAAAGGGTGACAAAAAAGGTAAGGTTGCACTGTTTTTGTGACACACACGATGGGAACATATATATTACAATGATTGAATTGCTCACGCACAATATGTTTTGACACAGGCGCACTCTATGCTATGAAGCGCAAGAAGCTTCACGAAACAGAACTAGATAAAATTCAAAATGTGAAAATGACCCTCGAAACTCAGGTAATTAATCTTGAATCAGCATCCCAAAATGCTGAAACTTTCAAAGCCATGGCTTCAGGTAAAAATGCTATGAAAAATATTCGCACCAATGTGGGTATTGAAAAGGTTGATGATTTGATGGATGATATTCGGGAAGAAATGGAGATGGCCAATGAGATCAGCGAAGCGATTGGACAGCCTGTCGATCCATTTGCTAATGACGAGGACGAGTTGTTGGCGGAGTTGGAACAAATGGGAGCTGATGATTTGGAGGCTGAACTACTGAAGGCTCCTATTGCTAAGAATGAATTCTTGTTGCCCAGTGTGCCAGATCAGGAATTGCCTGATTTGAACAATGCTGAAGCTGAAGAAATGAAAAAGTTAGAAGCTGAACTCGCTGGACTCTAATGATAAATAGTGTCGCTCTCTAGATGGATGACGAAGACAAATTTTATTCAAACATCAGTGGTCGCGATAGTGTGTTGAAGGTGTCTTCTACCTTATTATAGTAAAGGAACCTTCAATAATGAATGTAATCTAGAACTCGTTTCAGGACGAAATGTATAGTCTGTTATTCATATAGCTCAAAGATGAGCTTGCTCTACTCCAGCTAGAAATTGATGACATTCCCGAATGCATTTATTACTTATGCTTTGTATTTTCCCCTCAATTTACAAGTATCGCTTTTTTGTGTGCCCACAGGTGCCCACCCACCCGCTCCAGACAGCTTCAGAATCGTTTCCATTTGAGATTGATACTTGGTGATTAAATACTAGTGAGAATGGTTCGATCGAAGTCTTGAGGGGGGTTCTGAATGCGTGGATGCACACATGTCGCCTAGCACTGCCACCTGCTCTGTGATATAGAACTGCGGGGCTTTATGGATGCTTTCATGATACCCAATACACTTGGACTTCTCTTTGAGGATTGAACTCACATTCGGGGAAAAGGAGTAAGGCGGATCATACACCCGGTCGTGAAGAAGTTGTGTGGGAAAGAAGATACTAGATTTAGAGGTGATATATAGATTTCTAATAAATTCTGAGGATGGTCAGTTAAGCTGAGAAAGACCTAAAGGTATGATGTGACACCTACACAAAACTTTTCAAACAGACAACAGGCGCAATTCTTAATCATAACGTCATTTTTTGACTTATTCAATTTACAGCAGCATACATCATAATATTGTATCTTCATCTCTGCCAACTAAATTCAAAACTTGAGAAGCTTGGTCTTATCATCGAAATTATTCAATCCCAAGTCAAAAGCTCCATACATTAATAGAAGATTATTCCAATTCATCACACCCAGACACATAACTTCCAAACTTGAGAAGGTTGGTCTTCTCATGAAACATATCTAAGCCGAAGTTAAGAGCTCCAATCATCACTAGAAGAGCCTTTCGATTCATCAAACCCACTTAACCCCCCTCTACTACTACGAGTATTGGCACTATCTGGATTGGTTTCATTTGAGGCAACGGGAAAACTTGGATCAATCTTAGAGGACACACCAGATTTCAATTCATTAAGCCCAATCACACCTCCGCTAAAACTAACCACCGACTTTCGACAAGAACTGGAATGAGATACGTAAGGAACATTCTTTAACACAAATGATAAACCTGCCTCAATCCGCGCACGATCAGCGGAGCCAATCTCATCGACGAAGTCAATCTCATCCTTAGCAACCGCTTTGCTGACATCATAACTGAAATATTCTTCCTCGCGGTCGTCGATTATTCCCACTTGGAGCACTCTTTTATTTTCCTCGTCAAATTGAAGCAACGAAATCCTTGAAATAAGTACTGGTTCTACTACCTTCCCTTTAATTAAGAGCCGAACAATCTCACTGGTTGAAACTTCAGGGTTGCTTCGGCGGAAGTTATCCACCATATAGTAGAGGAATATACCGAAATTGAAGAAACCTTGCAATGGCATGAAAAATGGTTCCAGGTAATTTGGTAAATGGCTTTCGTTTGGGAAAATGAATTGCATGATAGGAGATGTCAAAGTAATCACAAATGCCAAGACATACACTACCGCTTGTCTTAGCACGGCTTTTGTAGATTCGTGATTTTTTTTTATTCTCTCAATGGAGATTGGTTCTTTTTGTGGTAACCCACTACGACAATCAGCACCTGTTGATTGGACTTTCACAAGCGTTTTGAAGTTTCTAGATGCCCTGAAGACCCACAAAGACACCATTGTGAGAGATACGATGATAATGAAGAAGAGAATTCCTATGGCAGCAAACATAACTGTGTCAATTTCTTGATAAAACTTGTAAGTGCCTCGTACACAAATGCCTGTTTCCGTGTTGCAACCAAGTGGTGTCGGAAGGCACCATGATTTCAAGCCGCTCGGGTTGTAGTTTTTGTCAATCAGCGGCTTTATCGAGAAAATGAGTCCGAGCGAGATAGGAAGCAAATGCAAAATAGGCTCCACAAACCTGCGGATTCTCCTCTCCTGCATCTTTAAGGCGATCGCACAAGCATAGTATACGCATAGCATAGAATTATAGCAAAACATCGCACTAAGCCCAAATGTGAAAAAGAAACCCTGCTCCTCGCAAGTTTGAGTATTTCCAAGCTTCGTTCCTTTCCACTCCTCATATGGGATTGAATCGGGACCTGTATCTGGTAGATATTTTGGCATGGGAAGAGTGGTTAGAGCCATGGCGATGGAGCCCATGATGTCGACAGAGCTCATACCAAACATAATGCGGTGATATGTCGTGGACAGCCTCTTTTCGGATTTCAAAATCAGATAGATTATCAGGGACGAGGAAACGGTCGAAAGTCCTCCAGTGAACCTTGGGGTGATTGCCCCGTAGCACGTTATATACAGTGAATGTGCTAGTGATGGTGATGACATTCTTATGGTTTCTCAGTACTGTGTGTCCTTGTAACTCTTTTTGCTGCGCCTAGCTAGCAAGTGAGGTTCCAAATGTGTTCGCAGTCGTGTATAATATTGCCTTGTTGGACGAGGGGGTACTGGATGGCTAAGATGCCAATCAGCAGAAACAGATCAACAGGGAGTAGGGGGGAGAATGAGAAAGGACGAGCCAAGAATGGATGAGGATGTTGACATTAAATCTTGGGATTAGATTCGTTATATGAGTATTGTTTTGAAGTTCCTAAAACCAAAGGGACAAGATGATGTTGTTGTTCTGCAGGCTACCAGCCTACCACCAGTCATAAAATAATGGTGTAGCGAAGGAATACTGCCCAAGTTTGACTCCAACCAGGCCGCCAGCTCGAACCCCAAATCCCATTCCGACAAAATAAAAGACAAATCATGACAAAACACAGCAAAACTCTTTGTGATGAGTTTCCTCCTCTCGTCGTGTGTTTTGGGTTTTGGTATGGTGCCTACCATAGGTACGACCTACCGTATGTTGTCTTTTTTTGTCTTCATGGGATTTGGATAGCTCTCTAAAATTGACTTGGCTCCTTTGAATAGATAGCTTGGTGCAGTAGGATATCATCTGCAGTGAAAGCATACATAATAGTATTAAAATCAAATGAGCATGATAACATTGCAAATACACACACTTCAAATTTCACATTACGATAGAAGGTAAACTGATATTAATTTCTCGCTCCGCGCTCACGTCCAGATCCAAAATCTAAACTCTTAAAGATAAACTTTAGCCATTCAGGGTCCTTCGACCCATCGTTGTTTCCGTCATCTTTGTCGTAAGTGGCATAAGCAAAAGCATACGATCCTGCCACGACAACAAAGTTGGCAACCCAAATGACAGCTGTATCCTTCGTCGCAACAGGTGCAATCAGAGAAATAGCAGGTGTTGCGAGGAACGCAATATCCAATGCCTTCTTCTCAAACCCCTTTGGCCTCCTTGATCTCAACGACGGCACAATGAACAACCACCACCACCAGAATCCAAGTACCTGAATAGAAACATCAATTGACCTAGTATTCTGGAACCAGTCATAGTTTCCAAACAAGATGGAAGGGTTTGTTGCCATGATCCACGAAAGTCCAAGGCTCAAAACTGCCTGACCGAGGAAAACATTCTTCAACCATCCTCTGAACACTGATCGTCTTTCGATCAACAAATCCTTTTCCTTCTTGTCAATTTTCTTACGAATCTTATCGGCCTCTTCACCTCCACCGCCATTATCAACTTCTTCAGTGGTCAAGCCAATAATGTCATCATCACTAAATGTCTTTCCAGTAAGTGATGCCAATTGCGTACGAAGATTGACGAGATCTCTTTCCAGGTTCACAACTTTGGCAGGATTTAAGAGTTCCTCCAATGGAGCACCGAACTCTTCTTGGATTTGATCATTGATCCGTTTTACGAATGGATCATCGGATGTAAGTTCTTCTTGCGTCATGGGTGCACTCCACCCAACGGATTGAAGGGCATCACTTGCTTCGTCGAATAGTTCCTGTGAATTGTCCCTTGATTTTGTGGCGGTGGAAGTAGATTCAGATAATGATTCTTTATCTTCTGTATCTTCAGCAAAGAATGGCTTTTTGGCGTCTTTCAGGGATGTGAAGGAAGTAGCACCATTTTGTCTGATGATGGAGTAGGGCGTGAAAGCAGCAGTGGTAGCTAGACTTGTCAAGATGATTGTTGCCTTGTATTGAAGCATCTCTGTTAATCGTTTTTCCCTAAAATGAGCAGATTATGCAGCTTCAAGACTTCGAGTGCGAACTATAAACAGATGAGGGGAACTATAAGCTAGCTACAGGTATCTGTCAGGTATTGGTATGTGACATGATGCATGATGGTGGTGATTGGTGATACCAAAAAACACTTCCTTCTTGTATTCTTGGATGAGCTGTCTGCTGTCTAAAAACACAAAAGGGCGGGAGACTGAAAACGTCAGAAGTATCTCTATTGGGTAGGTGCGTACGACTTGAACCTGTATCGTCGCAGGCTCTCTGAAAAAATTCAAAGACTGCCGTCGTCCACGACATCACCATTCACCTTTTGCGACGTTCACCAATCTCAAATCTCTCTTCCTACCGTCTTCATTTTGTCTTGTCTTGCGTTCTAATAAGGAAGCCCTTTCCTGTTTCTTACCGCATCTGTGAAAATCAACTCTACATCTAAAGCAGTCACAATGAAACTATTGATATTCAGCTCGTTCCTCACAGCGACCTCTGCCTTCATGGCATGTGCTCCAACGAAGACACAGAATGCAATTAATTTCAATGGAAGCCACAAATTTTACACAACCCTTGCTGCGTCCGCCACTGAGACATCGCCCTTTACCCAGGGAGTTCGTATCATTCGTGATGAACTACCAATTGTATACGTATACGACCACTGTCCTTTCTGTGTCAGAGTTCGCCTGGCGCTAGGAATAAAGAATGTAAAACACAACGTACATTTCCTTCAGAATGATGATATTTCTACCCCTACCAAACTCATTGGGAAGAAGATTGCTCCCATCTTTGTAAGTATCAAAAGCGAGGTTGTATGACATGCTCGATGCACTGGATACTTTACATGTTGAGGTCCTCCAAATCTATGTCCATCCATCTCTCCAGAGCTAACCATAATCATGTCATCATGCCTCATCTCTCTTCTAAACTATTACAGGCAATCCCAGAAGATGATTTCGTCATGGGAGAATCCCTCGATATCATTGCTAAAGTAGACTCGGATGAACGCTTTGGAACCACTGGCCAGCTCCTACCCGCCACCGCACGCAAAGACATCAAATCATGGCAAAAATCCGTTCAAACCCTCCTCCGCACCCTCCAACGCCCTCGCTACGTAGCCACCGGTCTCCTTCCGGAATTTCAACAGATTGATGGACGTCACGCTTTCATCAAAAATCATCAGCTTCCACCTTATGAAAAACCTGAGTGGAAGGGAGATGGAACAGATGAAAACCCTGGTATGCCCATGGATGAGAAATTAACACTTTATGCAGAAGCCATGTCGAAGGATCCTGCGCCTCTTTTAGAGGATTTGAATGCTAAGCTTATTGAATTGGATGATATGGTCTTCAGTGAGCATTACTGTTCTGAGGGAGGATTGAGTATGGATGATATTGATTTGTGGTCCAGACTTCGATCCGTTACTATTATCAATGGTGCTCAGTGGCCAACCAAGTTGAGAGCTTACATGGATAACTTGAGTGCCCTTGGCGATGTTCCCATGTATGATCAAATGGGTCTCTAGATTCTTTGATAGTTGGAAGGACATGGAATTTGCAACCATACAATGTTCGTAAGGTTGCAGATGCAGAATAAGGTTACACCATTTTTGGTGTTGGTGTTGGTGTCGGCTAATGGTTGGTGGTATTATACATTGAGCTGGCATATGGATTGGATAAGAGGCATACTGAAAGACAGGTATCTTGCGAGGATTGTGTGTTTTGTGTGAAAATGTGTAGTACGACTCATCAATCTCTTGTGAAGCGAAACGAGCAAGACAAAATTACGTTCTAGATTAGCACTTTTTAAATATAGTAAAATGAATACAGATCAAATAGTCGAATTGAAGAAGGCACGAATTCATTATTAGAAATTGACTGGTTTCATGTCGTTTGGTCAATGTAGAAAAACATAAGATTGTTGAAAGTTGCATTCCACTCTACTTCATTGTTTATTGTCAGAGAGTTCATCATATTTCAAGAAGTAGACCTAAACGAATGAGGTGACGCAAAAATGTGGGAAGTCGAAAGATCCTCATATTTACGAAATGATATCACTAATATAATGCACAGTAGTACCTCTAGCCTTCCGTAGATACAGCGATGATGATAATTTTAATAAGTGCAGGTTTACTTTCTTTCTTACTTGAAAGTATATTCTATTTAATTTCGTAGATAAAAATCTCGCACCCATTCAAGTCAAATAAAGCTTCTACGTCCCATGCGATTGCGAACACAGTAGCATCTCACATGGCCCATATTCCAACAGATGTTTGCATATTTTTGCAGAACAAGCTGTCTATTAAACAACCGTCACTACCATACTCCTCCTCCAATACATTTCTCACTTACAAACTGTGACCATTATTTCATCGCCACAACCAGCCAGCGTAATGTTTCATTGGTATCCTATTATTTCATCAATATATTCTAAACTTTCTAAGCAAGGAAAGGGAATCCGTTTCCAGTAATGGCAGATCCGGCAACCATACCTCCGATAGCAATCATAGCAAGACGGCCATTCTTGAGCTCTTGGAGCTGCCTAACCTTCTGCATCTCGGGGTCAGTGGGGAAAAGTCCCAAGGGATCAAAGGAGAAATCACCAGGGGCACGATCGTATCCATTTCCGAGTCCAGCCATGGCGGGGAAAGTGCACGCCTCGAGCAAGGAGATCGATCCGAGTATTAGGATCATGGATCCTGGGAGAGCATCGTGTGCATTGATGACCTTGGGGATGGCCTCGAAGGAGAACTGTTCACCTGGGATGCGCACGATTTCGGGAAGGGTGAATCCTACGGTTGCGAGCATAGCTGCACGTCCGTGTTTGAGCTCAGCCTCGCGGTACCAGGGAAGCCATTCTGGGGAGCGCTGTTGTTTGAGAGTAATATAAGTGCAGTGCAGTGCAGTACAGTGAATTGGTGTGAGCTAAATTTTGAATTTGATTTCAATGCAAATTTCTTGATATGCATTCTTTGCCAAGAAGAAAGATTTTTGCCTTCTACGTCATTGATCTTGATATTCTGAATTCTATAACACACCTCAGCGAATCCAGCAGGATCGAACATAACACTGGTCTGACCAGGAGAGAAGGGCATGGGCTCGGGTCCTTCTCCTCCAACCATGTCTGACATAGCATTCACAGATGTGCTAGTACGGGAGACCTGAGCAGGTGAGAATGCAGAAGCAGAGCCAACGAGGGCAGCGAGGATGGCGAAAGACTTCATGATGTACCAAAGATTTATTGTGTAATTTATCGTTGTGTAGTTTTTTAGTATTGAACTAAGTAGGAGCTGTACCAAGGCAGTAACAAGGCTTGTTGGTGCAGGGCGAGCAAGGCTGCTCACAGCGTGGTTTTTGCTAGCTAGGATTCTGCGTCTAAAAAGATTTGCTTCAATGAAAACGTAGGCATTTACTCCTTCACGGATAACTCTCTACAGGAAAGTGTAGCAACAGACGCGAAACAAACGCCCAACCTGGCCCAACGCCAGAAAGCCCCTTGCTCCTTGTTTCTTCTCGTGAGAATATGCAAGTAATAACAACACTACACATCAACACCAAAATGAAATCTGCTGCTATCCTTTCCCTCTTCACTGCTTCTGCGACTGCCTTTGCTCCTGCTCCAGTAAGCACGTCATCCACTTCCCTTGCTGGATCCGTTTTCGACGACTACGTTGGAGCCAAGGATTTTCGTGGAGCTGAATTCAAATTCGATCCCCTCAAGCTATCTGAGACTTACGAACCCTTCCAGGGATGGTTTCGCGAGACTGAGCTTCGTCATGGGCGCACTGCCATGTTGGCTGTTACAGGATTTGTTGTTACCGACTATGTCAGGATCCCTGGTGATATGTACTCTTTTGCATCCATCCCCAGCACCATTGATGCTCATGATGCTCTTCTCAAGACTGGACCCATGTACCAGCTTCTTCTCTGGATTGGTCTTTTCGATATCATTGTTACTGCTCCTTCTGTTCAGGCCATGGGTGAAGGAGAACGTGAGCCTGGTGGTGAGTCCATTTCTATCTTAATTTGTATTGCCTTTTATAGGTTGCCAAATCTTTTTCTTTTTGCACATACATGCATGCATGCATTGGGTCTCATATTTGTTACTTCTACTTTTGAAATATAATACAGACTTTGGATGGAGTTGGTTCGCTCCTGCTGAAAAGGGTGCATTCGACAAGAAGCGTGAAGCTGAACTTTTGAATGGACGCCTTGCCATGATTGCTGTAGGAGGAATTGCTACTCAATCAATCGTCACCGGACATGGATTCCCATTCCTATAAACATTGATTACAATTCAACTTATAACGAAAGGAAAGTGTATGTTTTATCCATCTCCGCTAATGTCAAGTTGGTAAAATATGCGCTATAGACAATGTATTAGGTTAAACCTTGGAGTGAAAAGAATCTCGCTGTCGATTGGAATGGATGAAATTATTCACTTTGCAGCAGCCGTCCTTTCTCGCACAATCATGAAAGTGAGAGCGGGACGATTTTTTATGGTCAATTTATTAACAACTAGATATGATATTTTAATGATCAACACATTTGTTTTTGTCATATCATTAACATCGCAACAGCCATAACTCAGGCATTACATCGTTGGTATTTAGTTTCTATCTTCTATACATCACCATTCTAGGTGTCATCGGCTCCTTGGAGGGCAGATTTAAACTTCTTGCGACGCTTCTTCTTCTGATTCGCAAACAAGCGTGTGGACTCTGCGAGACGATTAACTACCACCCTGTCAGGTTTTCTGTCTGGGTATATGTCTTTTGTGGCAGCAAGGCACCTCTCAAACATTTGCATTGCGGTTTCATACTCTCCAACCAGAAATTTGGCAGATCCTAGACGAAAGTATGCCTTTGCCTGCAAATCTTTGGCAGCCTGATACGTGGCAATGGGTTCGTCTTCTCTCGTCTTTTGAAGTTTCTTTCCAGTGAGGACTATTCCTGGTGCCGATGTGAAGGGACGTAGATCGAACAATGCGAGTGAAGCTTGCACGTAGGCTGTATACGTATCGAGAATATCAGAATCTTTCAACAGCGTCATGGATAAGTTCAGCCTTATAGATATGAATGTTTTGAGGAGTTTTGACCAACGGGTACAATGCCCGGAATTTTTTGACAGGAGTGTCTGGTGGCTCGTGAGAAAGTCCAAATTTGATTGTGGATATCCCAAGAAAGCGATTGAACAATAACTAAGTGCTTTGTCGTATAATCTTGCTGCGAGGTGCACTGATTTCTGCTCAAGAGCTTTGTTTCCTTCTTCTTTCAATCTTTTGACTCTTTCATGGAGAATATCCCATGCTAGTAATGAATCGAATTCACCTTCCGCGCCATTGCTTTTGCTCATAAGCATGTCCTTCTCACTTGAAGGTGCACGTGTTTCTTTATCTATATCTTTTCTAGAGTATCGAAGGAAATAGAAGTCTTCATATTCAGCTCTATTCAGAGCTCTTCCACCTAACAAGGGTTCTGATGTGATTGCTTTATCATAAGGAAACCAGTCTGCTGGATAATTAGGAATCAAATCTACTGATAATATTGAGTCGTCACCTATTTGACATCTTGATTCCAAATCCCATGGAACATCTGGGTCAATGGTAATGCCTAACTGGAACGACTGGTGATACAGTCTTATCAGCCCAATTCTTCTATGAAACTCGTCGAGCCCACACATCACTGGAATATCTTCGCTGCGTATTATTGCAGAGACAGCTTCGTAATAGTTACTCTTGAGAACCTGAGGTAAATTTTCAAGATCGTTGCAAATATGTTTTGAGCCTGGACTGAATTCGTTGAAGTTAAACATGCTCCGGCACATATCTTCTTGCAGGCGTGCAGCTATGTTTCCAACGCTTACACTTCGGAGAGCAAGTTCATCAGGAAATATCGTGGCGTCGTTCAAGTCTGGATCATCGCAGAGTCTAGCAAGGCTGCTTAGAACATCGGGCCATCTTGATGCAAGATCACTTTTCTCGTATTCCTGGTCGTGATATTGTCTTCTTCTCCCCTGGAAAGAAAAGTGTATCTTAGCAAAAAGTTAAAACAAATAACATAAAAAGACGAGATGATTTATACTAAACCTACATTTGACGAATCGTCATCGTCGTCATTAACAGGTATACTTGCTCTACGAAGACGAGGCTGGTATGAGAACTCATTGCATTGATAAATTATATCTTGTGACATCTATTTCTTACCTCCATAATTTAGCTGTGGAATCGATGCCATATGTGATAAATATTGGTAGGGTTGGATGGGGAACAATACCATTGCAAGTGGACTTGTCAGCTTTGAGCAAAGACACGACAGAACCTGAGTACTTTTCGTATATGAAAGCATGACCCGAGTCCTATAGAAATATGAGCAGTTGAAATAAAGGAAAAAATAATCAGAACTCAAATGATTTGAACCGTTTTTGTGTCTAGACACGACACTTACTGATCCAGTGCAGATATATTCATCGTTGGGACCGGCATATTTGGCGCATTTGAGAAATGTGAATCTATTTAAATGTCCTCCATAGCCTGCGAAATGGTTAATACCAGTATTATACAGTGATCCAGATTCAGAATTTTTCAAGAAATCATTGGAATAGTCAAGCAAGTCGTCAGCTGTTGGATCCGGCCGAGAAGGCAATACAGGAAAAGTGTAAATTTGATCACCTTCATATGATACCAGTAGCTCTTTCCTGTCTTTTGATATGTCAATACCACTAACGGGCACATCTGATAAGTCGTTAAAGCAAGATGGTCGGTATTGCTGGACTACCTTGGCTGAGTCACTCAGAAATCTCAGATCGTATAGCACAACTTCACTTCTTGCGCCTCCAGCTGTAATAATCGAGCATTTACTGTGTTAGAAAAATTTGGGTTGGCAGTTTTGAGTTTAAAAAGATGTCTTACCAAACACATACGAGGATGATTCTGCATTTGCTGCTGAGTATACTGCGCAAGCTTTGCAGGTCTCCTTCTTCTCAAGTAAGGAATTGCTTGGTTGTGAACCCTGCGGAACTCTCAAGTCAAATCGATGTAGTCCACCTTCACCGCATACGAGTCCGACGTTCAGATCAAGCATTTGAACAGAAAAGCACATAGCATTTAATGCTAGTACTGTTGAGATTGATTCTGTTTCCAAACTACATAACTTCACTAAACCGTCAGCTGCACAAGTCAAGACTTGTCCAGGTATTCGATGCAGAGGTGTCACGTGAAATACATTTCCCCGATGACCAGTTCTGAGGGAAGCTAGACATTCCACATGTCCTGGTGCTTTGTGCGCACTCCTATACGTGCGTTTCCATTGCTCGCATTGAACAGAGAGTTCCGGAGTGGTGGCAGAGTAAGCGAACGGACACCTTGTCGACGGGCATGGCACAGGGCTATCACTTCCCATAGCTCTACTACAATCCCAAAATTTTATCATCGTGTCATCTCCAGAAGTAATGATTTGTGTTGGACACTCCAGTGACTCTTTCACCTTCGGAGAAGAATTTGAAGAATGCGAAGATAGTTGAGTACTCAATCGCCATGGACAATCCAACCATGCAGCGGTGTTGATACATCCAGTGTGCGACATTGTGGTCCTAAAAGACGAAGATTGACCGTCTCTTCTTGATTCTGAAGTGGATGAATCTGAATAGTAAACAGAATTACTGTCGTGTTCGACGTATAGAACGGATTCATCTTCACTTTGACGCTGCGAGTCATCACTAGCATTCCCGTTGTACATTATTTCAGAGCAGTCATCGATGGAATTTTGATTTGAGCTCCTCTTTCTCCCTGTTAAAATACTTGCTTCTTGAGAGCTTTCGTCTTCTGAATTTAATTCATCAGATTCTATAGAGGAGGCGTCTTCATCTTGGGATGGCGGTGACATAATATTATCATTTGATGATTCCAAGGCCTTCAATTTAGCAGCAGGTGTTCCAGCACCAACAGACAGGATCATATTTTGCATCCTCTTTGGGCTCCTTCCATTGAATTGTGTGGCGATGGATGTTAGTAGTCACTCTTATACATACAGATTTGTTAAACTGATTTTGGCAAAATCCTTACCACGCTGAAGCGATTAATACATCTTTAAAATGAATGCGCTTGTTCAAATTGACGCTTGAGAATTTGACAGATGAAGGGCTTCTAACTCCATATCTTTCCCTCCTACTCAAAATATTTATTACATTATCGCTTTGATTCATATTTTTAGATATCCGCTAAACTGAACTGAAAATTTTAGCCACGTAGGTCGTCGTTTTCTTTGAAATGGCTCGTAAGAAGGGTAACAACAAGATTACTGCAGTAGCATCATGCGCTTATCATGAGATGTACACTACTGACTGGTGTATGGTACGATTGAGGAGGAAGGAAGAATGAAAAGAAAGAAAGAAAAGTTGTAAAAGTTGCAGAAAGTGAAGTATCTTGACACGGCCTAGTGTTTCCCGCGTAAAACTAGACCAAACTTCAAAAAATAGTACCATATATTGTACAAATAATACATAATATATGCTGTGTGCTGTGTGGTGTGTGTATCATCTTGTGTATGTGGATATGGTATGTATGTGTGTGTAGAGTGTGTCCCTTATGACATGGGCCCCATTGGTTAAAGGAAAGACTAATGATCATGTATTTCAAGCCATATTCCTGGATAAGGAAGGACAGCAATAGCGTGTTTAATAAATAGTTCACGAAGACTATTACTATTCCAAAACCAATGGATGCCAGGTTACTTAAGTATTTGTAGTGGTTGACGGGGTCAGCCTCTAGCCTAGATAACAAATCAAATTGTAAGTAATAGCACACATTCCTATGATACAGTATCTGCAACATTTCTGATTCGGGGTCTTCATTCGTACATCAAAAATCTGTTACTTGATTGCTGGCAAAGAGACGATTTCATAGTAGTACAGGTGACACAAGCACAAGCTGCTTCTTGTCGTGCCCAATTTTCGCTTCATCTTTTCGCGTTTCCCAGTTGATGGTTTGTTTGGGTGGCGATGAAATTAAATGAGACAAATGTTGCCCCTGTAGGAACACAATCGAAGATTCCAAGCACTCTCTGCTCGTGACAGGCCTAAAGAATTCCAGAATATTTCTCTCTGCGAAGTTCTTTGCCAACGCAATCCTCAAATAATAACAGAACAAGACAGATCTGTCCGAACTTCAACATTCTACCTGCTTCAATCACAGAATCTATTCAAGACCACCTTGATAGATAAGCCATTGTGATCACAAGACTGATTCATTGAGCTAGCTTCTTGCTACTATTGTCTGCCACGCTCATCCCTAAAAAGCAAAAGCAAGGAAATTATCGACAAGATCATGCCATGCCGAATCTTCCAAACTAGCGGAAGCATTGTTCATCTTTCTGCGGCATTGCTGATGCAATTAATCATTTTTCAAAATGTTTGCAGCTTTCACTACGCTAATGCATATGCATTATCTCTTCCAAGCCTGCGGTGTAAGTGAAATCGTTGTAATATTTAGTACGCAATTCTGTGTCACGACTGGACCTACCGCGCTATGCTAACCTCACTTTGTGTAACTACCAAGCAGCTAAGCAGATGAAATATAACCGAGACGCTTGCCTATTTTCAAGCTTGGAACATGAGCATCCGAAGATGCCGCACGAGCGGACTTCATCTGTTCCGTTGGGATCCAAAGGGAAGCGCACAAAGCTTCAAAAGCGCTCGAGTCAACTATATGATCAAAAACTAAAAAGAAATATATCCGACGACGATCTTGCACACCATGTTTCTTCAATGTATATCAATGGACCTGGGGGGCTCTTGATGGACGCAGCAAAAAAAAGAGAACGGTTTGTGGAGAGCACAATGTCGTTCGACAACGAACATGTAGACTTGTTGAGAAAATTGGATCAACACCCTACGCTTGTACTTAACGCCGATTATCAGGTAAGCCAAGATGATTTGTACTAATACAGACTAGATATCACGAAACTACTGTGCTAACCACATGCATTTGCAGCCGCTGAGCGTTCTGCCTTTATCTATCTGGTCATGGCAAGAAACTATAAAGGCAGTATTTAGTGGAAAGGTGGCAGTAGTCGATGTGTATCCTGGATTGAAAGTTCGAGCAGTTAGTGTTGACGTGCCTTTACCCAGTGTTATTGCCCTAACTGATTATGCAAAGGAATATAATCACGCACCAGCCTTTACGAGGAGGAATGTGTTTTTGCGCGATGGATACAAGTGCCAATACTGCACCAAAAAGTTTATGACTAGAGAACTGAGTTTGGATCATGTTCACCCTCGTTGCAAGGGTGGACAATTAAATTGGTAAGTGGAATGAATTGATAGGCCATCACGTGCAATGATAATTGCAGAGATTCAATACAGACTAACTGCAATCATTGTAAATTGTAAATTGGTATGTAGGACAAATACTGCCACTTCCTGTAGAAAATGCAATGTTAGAAAGGGATCTACGCTTCCTACTGATTTGAAGCGCATTGGCATGATGTTAGCGAGAGAGCCTAGGGTTCCATCCAAGTGGGAATTAGCTTCAAATGCAAAGAAAATGTCGCCCAAAAATGTTCATCCAACCTGGAGACCATTTCTAGGAATGAATATGCTACTCGAGGATGACAATGGTAAAGATAGTGATGACTCATCTGGGAGGTCTTCTTCACTTGAGCTCTAAATCTAAAGATGAATTTGCTACCCGAGGATGAGAACGGTAAAGATGGTGATAATTTATTTGTGAGGTCTTCATCACTTGAGCTCATAATGAATCTAAGGTGAATGTTATGTTTCGAGGGATCGTTGATGCTCATGAAGTCTAGCTTTGTATCATCAACTTTTTATACGCATCTATGTAGAAATATAGATATATAAGAATAGTCTGTACCCTTTTTCTATTTATGAGTTGAAGGGGCACTCCAAGCACGCTATCACGCAAAAAGGGTACTAAAATGAATATTACAGCGTCATCGCTGATGAATAAACTAAGAATGAAAATTGGCGCCCATCAATGCGCATAGTTTGAATTTTGGATGGGAAGATGAGAGAAGTTATTACAAAAGGGGAGTTCGCATTAAATATTGTTGTTGAAGCTCTTGTTGCACCCCAGAAAAGATCGCTGCAAAAAGAAAGTGTCACGCAGCAGGGCAACGGACCAGTTTCGAATCGTGTCCGATTGATCCATAGGCTAACAGTAAACTCTACTAAATCTAGTATCACAAATTGGCTGAAAATAAATTCCTAATGCCGACCATCCGAATCAC